>Ga0207689_10000167_pt1 | contig 57116 bp, 59 predicted proteins | sample KBSMisM52_FD_184312 | JGI IMG/M metagenome (GOLD analysis project Ga0207689, IMG submission 184312) | Miscanthus rhizosphere microbial communities from Kellogg Biological Station, Michigan, USA - KBS Miscanthus M5-2 (SPAdes) (version 2) | ecosystem: Host-associated > Plants > Roots >...
TCTCGAGGAAGCGCGACGGCGTTGTGAAATCGGCAATCCGAAGCAGCTCAGCAAGCGCATCATGCGCGTCGGGGAAGTCGGCTGAGCGTTGCCGAAGCTCCCGCCAGAGCGAGCTTTTTCGATCATAAGCGAGCTCGCGAAGCTGGTCCTGGTCCCACCCGATAAGTGGCGACACCAAGAGGCACGCCAAGTTGAGATCATCGTTCGGCTGAACCGCGAACTTCACCGCGGCGATCAAGTCCTGAACCGCGAGCGGCTCGTGCAAGTGCAGGCGATCTACGCCCGCAACCGGAACGCCCGCTGAGAACAATCGCGCGACGATCAGCGACGCGAGCTCTCCCCGGCTTCGAACGAGGACGAGGATGTCACCGGGCGCCAGCGGACGGCCTGTCGACGCGAGGACCGGTGCCTCCGCGATCATCGCCTTGATTCGTTCGGCCAGATCCTCCGAGTAACGGCGGTCGCGAAGGCTAATCCAGCGCTCCTCGCCTTCCTCGGAATCATCGTCGAAATTCTCGACCGCGAACGGCTGCCACAGCTCGACCTGGCCCGGTCGCTCTAAATGGTGCGCCACATGCCGCGGCGGCGGTTCGGCCAAGGCCAGCTGCTCATGGCCCAGGGTGTCGATGACCGCATTCACGACATCGAGCACGGGCTGCGCGGAGCGGAAGCTGGCTGCGATCGACAGGTCGCGAAACTCACGCGCGCGCCGCTGGTAACTGAACAGGTCGTCGCCATCGAAGGTCAGCGAGTCCGCGCGCTTGCGGAAATGCGCTCGGGCCTCGTGGAAGCGCTGCGGGTCGGTGCCCTGGAAGCCGTAGATCGCCTGCTTGAAGTCGCCGACCATGAACAGGGTGCGGTGCCGCTCGTCGGCCTCGCTCGACCCACTAAAGAATTCGTCGACCAGGCGTTCGATGATTTCCCATTGGGCGGCGTTGGTGTCCTGCGCTTCATCGACGAGCACATGGTCGATGCGCCGGTCGAGCTTGTAGCGGATCCAGTCGCCCATTCCGGCTTGCGCTAGGAGATGTCGAGTCCAGTCGATCAGGTCGTTGAAATCGGCGACGCCGGCGGCTCGCTTAGCCTGGGCATAGGCCCTGGCAAATGCCTGCCCCGCACGGAGACCGGCGGCGATATCGGCAGCGAGACGGGCGCCATTCTGGATCCGCAGCAGCTCGCCGATCAGGGTGGCGAGCCTACCCGCATGCTCTTCATAGTGCGGCTCTGCCTTGGTCTGGCCAGCGTATAGCTTCGGCGTTCCTTTGTCGGTCAAAACAACCTTGCGGAGTTGATCGAGTTTTGCAGCCCGTTCGATTGGCGTCAGGGACAGCCATTCCTCGATTGCTTCGGCATTCCCGATGCCGGTCTGCGCGCCCCACTTGCGGTTGGCGCTGGCGACTGCGCGCAACAGGTCGCAGTCGAACCCATCGTCTCCGCACTGGTTCGCAATATACTGCTCGGTCGATTCCTCCGGCAGGTCGAGCATCTTGCGAATGCGCGGCTCGATGCCTTCCGGCGGGCCAAGCGCAGCAATCGCTTCAGCCTTGCGCGCGCAAATCTGTAGATACTCGACCGCGCCGGCTTCGCCCAACCGTCGGCTGAGGCTTTGAACGTCAGAGATTAGCTCGCGATCGCCCCGCTTCTCGGCATCGCTGATTAAGTCCGCTAGAGTCCGCCGCACCAATTCCTGTTCCGCCCGGCCCTCAATCGGCTGGAAGCCCGGCGTGATGTCGGCCTCGGCCGGAAATGCCGCGAGCAAACCCTGCGCGAAGCTGTGGATCGTCTGGATCTTCAACCCGCCGGGGCAATCGAGGACCTTCGCGAAGAGCTGGCGCGCGCTTTCGATCAACCGCTCGTTCGGCCGTTCGCCGAGCGCTTCGAGGTCGGCCCATAATTCTGACCGCTTCAGCCGCACCCAGGCAGCGAGCCTGGCGCCAATGCGATTGGCCATTTCGGCCGCTGCCGCCTTGGTGAATGTCAGGCACAGGATCGATTCCGGACGCGCTCCGCCAAGCAGCAAGCGAAGCACGCGCGCGGTCAGGACCTGCGTCTTGCCCGTGCCCGCCGAAGCCGAAAGCGAGGCATGCGCGACCGGGTCCGCCGCTTTCGCCTGCTCATTCTTCAGCGCGGGATAGGGACGGAAACGCTTGCTCATGCGTTCGCCCGCGCAATAGAGGATCGGTCATGACTGATAACAGCGATGACGAAACCGACCGCGCCAGTGAGCAGCGCCGTCAGAAATTGGTGAAGGCCGGCGTTGCGGTCGGTATCGGATCGGCCGCGATCGTTGCCGCCTTGCTCTACGCGTCCAAGGTCAAGAAGAAGCCGCGCCAATAGCGTCATTTGCGGCCGTACCATTCTTCGAGCCGCATCAGCTGATCATAGTCGCCATAAGGCGCGTACGCCGGATTGAGTTTCGCGGTAAAAGGCTCGTCGCCGGTCAACCACCGGCGCGCCGCTTCGGCAAAATTCGTCCCCGCATGCTCCAGAAACTCACCCGGCTCCATGTCCTTGTCCGGACACATCAGCTTGCCGAAGCTGCCCTTGTGGCGGGTTAGCGACCAATATTCGAACGCATCCGGATCGCCGGATATTCCTTCGAACCCGCCGCCACGACCGATCAGACCGAGCAGCCCAAGCTGAAGTGCGAAGCCTTCGTTCACCGCTTTTTGCGTCGGCGGAGCGCCGGTCTTGTAATCGATGATGGCGAGTGAGCCGTCGGCGAATCGGTCGATACGGTCGGCGCGGCCGTGGACGGTAACACCGAAGAGCCAGGCTTCGCCCTCGACCTCGGCCATAAACGGCCGGCGACCTTCTGCGCGGTTTGTCCGCTCAAGCGCCGCAATCCAGTCGATCGCTTCCAAGAGGCGCGGCGCCCACAACGCCCGCACCATCGGATGGACCGCTTCGTGACTCAGCAGCTGTTCGGCGCGCGGCCGCAGCTTGTCCGGATCGCACTCGTCGTTTTGCAGCCACTCCTGCAGTGCCTGATGAACCGCGATGCCTTTCCAGCGCGCGGTGTGGTCGTCATCGACCTGGTCGAGCGCTTTGAGTCGAAGGATGGCCTGCGCGTAAAAAGCGAAGGGATCGGCCTTCAGTCGATCTACGGCCGTTACCGAAATGCGGTCCGGACGCTGCTCCGCCGGTGGCTTGGGCTCTGGGCGCGACACTGGATGCGGGAAGCCCGGATCGTCGAGGACCCGCACCAGTCGCTCCAACCGAAGGTCCCGAGGGAGTCCCCCGCTGATCGCATCGAGGCGAAGCAGGAAACGCGAAGCCACCGTGGGGGATCGCGCGTCGCGCCGGGAGCGGGTGATGAGCACTTCTGGAGCACCGAGCGCGCTCGCGAAATCATGCGCGGCGAGACCGATCCGGAACTCGAGGCCTGGCATTTCGAGCTTCGCCCGAACCTTCGGAGGCAGCCACGGATCGGGCGTTGACAGCGCGGGCCATACAGCTTCGTTCAGCCCACCAAGGATCATCAAATCAGCGCGCTGGAGGCGAGCTTCGAGCAGACCCCAGATGAAGATACGCGGATGCCCGCCGTAGGGTGGGCGTACCGAATGCTGATCGAACAGGTCGCGAAGGACAGCGACAGCGCCATTGGCGTCGACATTAATCGCCGCGCCAGCCTCCGATGTTTGCAGCTCCGCCAAGAGGTCCGCGGCCATTCGCCCAGATTGGCCGCTCCAGGCTCCATCGCCGGCAATCATCTGCGCCGCTTTGGCCAGATCATCCGCGAACCTGGCGAGCGATCGTGGTTCGAACAGCAAGCCGTCGACAGCCTTCAGGTGATCGCGAACCCGTTGCCACGCCCGATGGTCGCCGAAATGTGCGTCGAGACCGGCAAGCCCTGCCGGCGGGCGTGGCCCGCGCAGCTTGATGTCGAGTTCGCGCACGTCATCGAGCCAGGCGAGGCGCTGTTCGCCTTCGCCGCCGACCAAGGGATGCTTGACCAGCGCGAGCATCGGAACGGGCGCCAGTTCTTCTGCCGCAGCCGCCGCAATCGCCAGCAGCAGAGTCCCGACCGGCGTTTTGGATAGCGGTGTACCGGCGCTGTCGTCGGCATCGATTCCCCAGCGAGCGAGCAAGCCCGAAACACGTGCTGCAAGCTGCCGGTCGGGCGTCACCAGCGCCGCGGTCTTCCCCGGAGTATCCAGTGCCTCCCGAAGCGCCAGCGCGACGGCCTGCGCTTCAGACGCTGCATCGGGCAGTTCGGCGAGCCGGATTCCCGTCAGCCGTCGCTGCGATGTACTGAGCGTCTCCCATTTATGCGAGAATTCCGGCGCTACCATCGCATTCGCCACCGCGCGGACGCGCGCTGGAGAGGATGCGGCCCTCCCCGATTGGCGCCAGCGCTGCACTTCGCCGCGCGCTATTCCTATCCGGTCGAGCAGGAACTTCAGATGGAATTGTGGATGCGTTTCCTCGCCTCGGCCATTTTCGTCCGGGCCAAGCGCATCCCATTCCTCGTCCGGAAGGATGTCTGTCAGGCTCAGGCCCGGGAGAACCACCATTCCCTCCGGCATCCACGCGACGCGTTTAAGCAGTTCGGCAACTGCTGGCGCTGCCGTCGTGACGCCAGCGACGACCGTGAAACCTTCGGGCGGCTGGGCGCCCCAGCGCTCTGCCATGCGCTTCAACAGACGGCTGCGGCGCTCGGCGAGGTCGATGAGGTGCTCGCTTTCGAGGATCGCCGGCCATGCCTCGTAGATGACCTGGAGCTGGGCGAGCGACTTCTGCCAATGCCGGGCCAGTTCGTCGTTCTCGTCGACGACGCGGCGAAGTTCGGCCGGATCGATCTCCTCGATGAGCAAAGCATCGAGGGTGCGCGTCAAGTCTCCGGCCAGGCGGAGCCGTTCGGCCGAGGTCGTTGCCGGGACGATCGCGGCAAGCTTCAGCAGCCGCTCCAGCGGAACGATTGCTGGCGGGACCGATACTTCCTGCTCGATCGGATCGAGCGCGCCGCCGATGCGGTCATCCAATTCCGGATCGCCGATCGGGATCAGCCGGGGCAGCAGCAGCCCGCCTTCGCTCGCACGGACAAACGCGTCGGTAACAGCACGCAGGGCACGATTGTTGGGGAGCAGGATGCGGCCTCGTGCGAGCGCCAGCGGCTCCCGGCCAAATCTTGCAAGAAGCCCGGCGACCAAAGCGTCCGCGAAGGAGCGGTGCGAGGGGATGGTGTAGACGTTCGGGCGATCAGCCCGGTCAGGCATCTTCGAGCGCCGCTTCCGTCAGCTTGATCGACTTGGGCGTGCCGACGTCAAACCACAGGCCCTGATGGACGGCGCCGAAGCAACGTCCCTCTTCGATGGCGCGGTCCCACAAGACATTGGTCGAAAACGGTCCCTCGGGCGCATCGCGGAGCAGGCGCTTCGACAGCATCTGGATGCCAGTGAAGACGAACGGCGCGACGTGACCTTTTTCGCGGCGGCGCACTCTGCCTTCGCGATCCATGTGGAAGTCACCCATTCCGCGATGGTTCTGGGCGCGGGCGAGCGGGACCAGCAGGAGCAACGCGTCCATCTTGCTGTCGTCCCAGTGCGAAGCGAGGAGCTTCAGCGTGTCGGCCGGGCCATCGACCCAGAAATTGTCGCTGTTGACCGCCAGGAACGGGTCGGAATCGATGAGGTCGCGCGCCCTGATCAGCCCGCCGCCAGTTTCCAGCAAAAGATCGCGCTCGTCGGAAATGGCAAATTCGAGGCCATGAGGTCGGCTCTCCATGTGCGCTTCGACGGCGTCGGCGAGGTAATGGACGTTGACCACGACCTTCTGCACACCAGAGGAGCGCAGCCGCTCGAGCACGTGATCCAGCAGGGCTTTACCCGCGACCTCGATCAGCGGCTTTGGGCGGGTCGCGGTCAGAGGCCTCATGCGCTTGCCGAGACCTGCAGCCATGATCATCGCGGTGCGCGGAACTTCGACTTTGACCTCGGCACGCAGCCGGAGAGCGCGCCGAGCCTGGCTCATGCCGCGTCCTTCCACGGAGCGCAGCGATATTCGTCCGGGACATTCGTGTCGAACCAGTCGAGCACAGGCTTTAGTTGGGGTTGCGCGAGGTCACGTTCGAGCAGGCCCCACATGCGTGGTTGGAACTGGCGATAGTGAGGCTTGCTATCGCGCTTCCACAGCCGCGTGAAGACGCCAAGGATGCGCGTGTTGCGCTGCGCAGCGAGTGCCCAATAGGCGCGTTCGAAAGCCTCGCAGCGTCCCGTCGCGCGGACGTAGCGGTCGATCATTGTCCGTTCGACATCTTCTGAAACGTCACGCCGGGCGTCCTCAAGTACGGAGGCCAGATCGTAGGCTGGGTGGCCAGCGACTGCATCCTGAAAATCAAGCAGGCCAAATCGCTCAACACCCTGAAGGCCATCAACCAGCATCACGTTCTCCGCATGGTAATCGCGCAAAACCGTGACTGGGCCGAGACCGTCGTTTGCGATCGGCGCGAGCACGTCGCGCCAGGCGGCTTCATATCCGGCTTCATCGACCTCGATGCCAACCGCCGGGCAATACCATTGCGTGAACAGCTTCAGCTCCTCGATCCACTGGTCGAGCCCGTGCGAGCGCAGGCCCGGCATCGCCGAATGCTGGTGCAGATGAACGAGGACGTCAGTCGCCAATTCGTACAGCTCGCGCTCCGCCGCGGGATCCTGGTCAAGGAATTCGCGCATGCGCCAGTCGCCGAAATCCGCGAGGAGCAGCAACCCCTGCTCAAGATCCCGGGCGATGATTTGTGGTGCGCTTAGGCCCACGGACGACAGCCACTCGGCCACAGCAACGAACGGCCGCGGGTCCTCGTGCGGCGGCGGTGCATCCATCAGCACGGCCGTTTGTTCGCCATGGACCACGCGGAAATAGCGCCGGAACGACGCATCGCCGGCCAGCGGAAGGATCTCAGCCCCCGCCCAACCGGAAGCGGCAAGGAAATCAGGCGCATGCGGCGGCGGAGTCATCGGGGAGGCCATCGTCCCTCCCATGACGGTGGCACCTTCGCTGTCAAGATTCTGTCGCCGTCCGGAGCGAAATCGAGGGTCAGCGCGAGAGCTTCAGGCCAGGCTGCCTCGCCTGCGCGCTCCGGCCATTCGACCAGCAGCACCGCGCTGGCGGCGGAATCCAGGCCCAGTTCGTCGATCTCCGACACATCTTCCAGGCGGTAGAGGTCGACATGCCAGACCGGCGGACTCAAATCTTCGTAAGGCTGAACGATCGCGAAGCTCGGGCTTGGCACCTCGCCCTGATGATTGAGCGCGCCGATAAGCCCGCGGGCGAGCGCGGTCTTGCCAACGCCGAGTGGCCCCGAGAGAGTAATCACGTCCCCGGCCCGAGCGATCTTGGACAGGGCTGAGCCTATCGCCGCGGTCGCAGCTTCATCGGGCAAAATCATTTGATTTCGCGGGGAATGGTCAGGGTCACCTTAGTGCCCTTCCCTTTCTTCGATTCCAGCTCGACGGTGCCGCCGTGGGCTTCGATGAACTGGCGAGTCAGCGGAAGACCTAGTCCGAGGGCCGCCTCTCCTCGCACGCCTTCTTCGACAATACGGTCGAAGCGATTGAAAACGCGGGGTAAGTCCTTCGCAGCAATGCCGGAACCATTATCGCTGATTCGGATCACCGCGGCCTCTTCGTTACCGCCGGCTTCCACAAGGATTCGGCCCTTGCGATCGGTGTAGGCGATTGCGTTGCCAAGGACGTGTTCAATCGACTCGCGGATGCGACGAACGTCACCGAGCAGGAAGCCAGCGGTCGACGCGACCTCCAACTCGAGCTTTTGCGCTTTCTCCTCGGCACGCGGCCGGGCGGTCTCGATGGCGGTTCGGCACAGGCCGGCAACGTCGATGCGCTCACGCTCGAGCGCAACGCCGCTCGCATCGCCCGTGGTCAGGTCGAGAACATCGTTGATGAGCTTTGAAAGGCGCCCGACCGCTTCGAGCATGGCAGCGACATAGTCGGCGGCCTTGGGCGACAGCTTTCCGCCGTAACCGGCGCCGAGCATTTCGGCGAAACCACCGATTGAGGTTAGCGGAGTCCTGAGCTCGTAGCTCATATTCGCAACGAAATCGGTCTTCACGCGGTCGGCCGCCTCGAGCGCCGCAGCCCGCTCGCGAAGCGCTGCCTCTATCCTCGTCGAGTCCGTCACATCGACCATCGTGAAAAGCGCATTTCCGTCGGGCAGCGGAACGGCGGCAAAGGCAAAGTGACGGCCGTCGGTCATCGACACCCGGCCGCTTTGCGACTGCCGCTCGTTGGTTGTCTGACGGATAATCTCGCGGATCTGCGTCGCGGAGTCAGGATTGACGAGTTTCTGGGCCATCGCCGGCACCAGTTCGTCAACGCGTGGATGCTCCGTCAGCCATTCCTCATCAAGCTCCCAATCTTCGATGAAGCGCCGATTCCAAAGGTATAGCCGGCCGTCGCTCGCAAAAACGCTGATCGCTTCAAACAGATTGTCGAACGTCGCGGCGCGTACTCGAAGCAGCGTGTCGCGGGCCGACGCCAGGCGGAGTTGCTCGGTCCGGTCCTCGAGGAACAGCCGAAGTCCTCCATCGGGAAGCGGCTGGGCAACCACTCGAATGTGGTCGCCGTTCGGCAGCATCCATTCCTCTTCCAGCACTTCCTCGGGGCTGGAAAACCAGGCACGACGCTCTTCCTTCCACGCGGGAAAGTCGCGAGCCTCCGGAAGCCGGTGATTGTCGCGCATTCGCTCCAGTACCCGGTCGAATTCTGGCCGCTCAGCGAGCCATTCGGGATCGACCTGGGCCATCATGGCGAAGGGACGGTTAAAGAAACTGAGATTCCGGTCGGCATCGAACTGGGCCGTTCCAGCGGTCATCCGGTCGGCAAGCTCGCGCTGCGATTCAATGTGTCGGGCCAGCTCGTCCCGCGCATCCTCAAGGTCCTGGACGTCGATGGCGAAGCCGGCGACCGCCGACGTCGACAAGGGTACATCGACGATCCGCAGCATTCGCCGCTCCGACCGGACGATGGCCGGAACCATGCGCGATTGAACCTGGTTGCTTTCAAGCGCCGTCCGGGCGGACTCGGTCGGGCTATCGGCTCCCGATGCATCGATGAGCTCCAGGCCCCGCGCAATAACGTCGGCGGCGTCGCGGGCGTCCACGGCCGTCACGAACGCGCTGTTGACGAGGCCGAGTTTCAGGTCCGGTCCGCGGTACCACATCGGGAATGGCGCGGCCTCGATCAGGTGTGTGAGGGAATCGAGCGCGCTCTCCGTTTGCCGGAGCTTGAGTGTCAGCCGCGCACGATCTTCTTCGCCGGCGCTCGTGTCGTAGAACCACAGGAGCAGGGTTCCAGGTGGCTCCGGGGACGGCGCCGGCCCGCCGCGAACGTCGAAGACTCTCGATGAGCCAGTCAGCCTTAGCGTTCGCCCGAGCGGCTCTGCGGACGCCCGGGCCGCTTCGATATCCGCCGTAAGCGCTTGGAGGTCTTCGGGATCGATCCCGCTCGCCTTGCCCGCCAAGTCGCCCAGGCGTTTTGGAACAGTCTTGAACCCAAGGGCACGAGCCAGCTGGGCATCGACCTCGATCCGTTGATCGGGGCTGACAACCATTGGCCGGGCCGGAGCCGACTCCAGCAACGCCGCATTGGTGCGGGCTGCCTCCAGGACCGTTTCGGCGAGCCGGAAGCGCTGCGCAGCCATCACCGAGATGGCAGCCGCAATGGCGACCCACACCAGGGCGAGAACGACCACTACGACGATCGTCGCCGACGCGCTCATTCAATTTCCCCGCAGAGCCCCATTGCAACGGTCATAGGCAATCACGCGCGTCCGACAAGAAAAAGGGCCGCCCCCACATGGAGAGCGGCCCAAAGTTCAACGGCGAAAGGGCTTAGAGGCCGAGGAGGTCTCCGAGCTTCGCCCGAGCCGTCACGAACACGCGACGGCCGTAATAATCGTAGTAGCTGCCCAGCAGCGGTACCTGGCCGAACGAGCTGATCGGCGATCCGACGTTCGAGACCAAAGGCGGCTTCTTGTTGAAGATGTTCGCCACGCCGATGATGAAGCTGAAGTTCTTGGTCGCCTGAATCTCCGCGGAGATGCTGTGATAGGCAACCGCCGGCAGCTTGTAGACCGGGCAGTACGGGCCGCCACGAAGCGCGTAAGCGGCAGCCGTGGCCAAGCAGAAGTTCGACGTCAGGTTGGACGTTTGGGACGGACCATTCGGTTCGCCGTTCGAGTCGATCAAATCCTGCTTGTCGTTCGTCCCGGCAATGACCTGGAGACCATAAGTGATGGTCACCGGATCCTTGCTCCAGCTGACATTGAGGTTGCCGACCCACTTCGGATCGCCCTCCATGCCGTTGAACGACTGCGTAATGCCCTGGAAGAGCGTGAAGCGGTCCTTCAGCTGGTAGGTAGCCTCACCGAGTAGCGACAAGGTGCCAAGATTGCCCATCTTCTGACGGAAGCGGGTGGTGAAATCGAGGCTCTTGTTCAGCTGCTGGTCGATGTTCAGGTACGGGTCGTTCACCGTCAGGATGTTGAACTGGTTCGGCGCTCCTGCAGGTGCGCGAGTGAACAGCGAGCATAGCGGATCCGTCGGGAAGCTCTCAGATGCATAGCAGCCACTGACAATGCTGCCGGCACCGAGCTGCGTGATCTGATCCTTCACGTCGATGCTGATATAATCGACCGCGAAGCTGAACTGACCGCCGCTCCACAGCCACCCATCCGGAGTGAAGATGGCGCTAAGCGTCAGTGCCTTCGACGTTTCCGGGTTAAGCCGTCCAATGCCGCCCTGCGAGAAGGTCTCGGCGCTGGCGCCATTGCCCGTATAGCCGACGGGAATCCCCTGCGACGCGCAATTCTGTTGCAGCTGAATCGACTGGGAGTTCTCGTAGCGGATGCAGGGATCGATCTGGCTCTGGCCAAGGAACCCAGACTCGTCGGCCAGGAACTGTTCGAACAGCGCTGGTGAGCGGAACGAGGTTCCGTAGGTACCGCGCAGACGAATCCAGCTTGTCGGCGAGTAATTGGCCGCAAGCTTGTAGGTCCAGTTACCCTTGTCCGAATCGTGCACACCGTCGCGACGTTCCGCATAGGTATTCGTCAGGCGGGCCGCCGCGTTGAACGTCAGCTCGTGGATGCCCGGGATGTCGCGAAGCACCGGAAGTTCGATTTCGCCGAACGCTTCCGTCGTCCGCTCGAAGCCCTGGGTAATGCCCGAGGACGTGCTGCCCCAGATATTGCCCTCAAGCGTCGCTTCACCCGGGACGTCCTTGATCGAGTCCCGGCGCCATTGCGCGCCCAATGCAAACTTGACCGGGCCGCCAGGCAACTTGAACAGGTCGCCGCCGAACGACAGTTCCGCGGTGTCCTGGTTGTACTTCGTGTTGCCGCGGTCGACGCCGAACAGGAACGCGCGCTCCTGAGGCGTGAACTCGCCGCGAAGGACGCGCGGGTCGGTATAGTTGATATCCATGCAAGGCACGCCGCGGATCGCCGTGACCGTTCCCGCGCACAGGTTGGTGCGGAACTGCGCCACGCCGAATTCGATGGCGTCGCGGTAGATGATGTCACGCCAATAATCGCCATCGGAATGGCTGTGCTGGAAGTAGAAATCAGCGAAGCCATGCGGCAGCAGCCTGCTCAGGTCGCCGCGCGCACCGGCAACCCCGCGAAAGTATTTGACGTCGGTGCCGGAATCGAACGGCGCGATGATGACCGGTTCGAGCAAGTCCGTTCCGCTGAACCCAGTGTTGAGCGGGTCACCCTGCGCCTGGCGGTTACAATTGGCGCTGTCGCAGAAGAAGTACGGCAGGTAGATGCCATAATATTGGGTGAAGACGGTCGGCGACGTGCCCGGGAACTGATAGAAGAACAGCTGCCGGTGAGCGACCGTGTGAGTCTTGCGCCGGTCGTACAGGCCCTCGAAGTAGAGGCTGATGTCATCGGTCAGGTCGTAGCCGGCCTCGCCGAACACGCTGAAGCGCTTCGTCTTCGGCACGATCGAGTCCTGGTCGAGCTGGCTGTTGTAATTGTTCGCCAGCGCAAGACCCGTGGCGGTGTAAGCACCCACCGGGAAGAAGCCCGCCGGCGCACCGAACTGGAACGGTGTCGTTGGCGGAGCGAGAATACCCGACAGATATTGGTCGAGGTTGGTCCCCGCATAATTATATTGAACGCTGCCGATTGCCCGGCGAATCGTTCCCGGAGCCGTCGGTCCGCAGTTGGAACCGAACGGCGCCACCGGGCGGCGGGTAACCGAAGGTCCGCAAAGGTTCCGGGGACCTGCGCCATAGCCGAACGGAATGAGGTCAGTGACGAAAATCTGGCTGTTGGCGAACGTGCCGCAATAGGGCTGTCCGGTCCGCGGATCGATCGGATCCGAGCGAGCGCCGGTCGCCTCGTTGGTGACGTTCTCCTCTTCACAGCCGAGGAAGCTGCGGTCGCCGCGCTTCAGCGCATTGCGCTGGTACCAATCGACACCGACCATGAAGTGGCCGCGATCGCCGATGCCGAATCCGGCGAGTGCCGACAGGCTCTTCTCATCGCCGCCTGCGGTCGTCGGAACGCTGGCGAAGCCCTGTAGCTGAACGCCGCGAAGATCCTTCTTGGTGATCAAGTTGACCACGCCCGCGATCGCGTCCGAACCGTAGATCGAAGACGCGCCAGTTTTGAGGATGTCGATCTGCTGGATGGCGTCGATCGGAATGACGTTGAGGTCGAACGCCGAAACGCCGCCGCGAACACCGGCGGGACCTGCGCGGCGACCGTTCAGAAGGACGAGGGTACGGTTGGCGCCAAGGCCGCGGAGCGAGATGGTCTCGACGCCCTCACCGCCGTTGATGACGAAATTCGACGAGATGGCCGAAGTAATCTGGGTCGAACCAGCAGCGAGCGGCGACGTCTGCAGAACCTCAGCAGTATTGAGCTTGCCCTCACGGTTTTCGACGTTCGGATCGATGACGGTGAGCGGGTCCGCGCTGGTGCGCTCGTCACGGCGCAGACGCGAACCGGTGACGACGATGGCGCCCTTGCCACCCTGGACGGAATCAGCCGATCCGGCACCCGAAGCGGTCGTGGCCGCGTCGCCGGTGTTGGCGAGAGGATCAGTTTGCGTCGCGGCCTTGGCGCAAGCCTGGCGCTGCGCCTCATCGGCAATCTTGGTGCAATCCGGGACCGTCGGAGCGGCCGTCTGACCGTGCGCAAATGCCGGCGCGGCAAAAGCGGTGCTGAGCGCGACTACGGACGCTGATAGCGCGAGTCGCGAAACATTCTGAAAAGTACGCATTTTCTGGGGTTCCCTCTCACCGATTCAGAAAACATTACCGGTGAGAGGTTTTCAGGCAACGCGCTCAGTTGTTCCGACCAACGGAATCAGCCTTGGTGTCGCATTCATGCAACATACAGGAAGCTGTAACGTCGGCATCCCGACGCCCCGCCTGCTTAGTAGCGATAGTGATCCGGCTTGAACGGTCCTTCAGCCGACACTCCGATGTAGCTTGCCTGCTTGTCGTTGAGCGTGGTCAGGTGAACGCCAAGCTTGGCGAGGTGCAGGCGGGCGACCTTCTCGTCGAGGTGCTTTGGGAGCACGTAAACGTCGTTCTTGTACTGGTCGCTCTTCGTCCACAGCTCGATCTGCGCCAGCACCTGGTTGGTGAAGCTGGAGCTCATGACGAAGCTCGGGTGTCCGGTGGCGTTGCCGAGGTTCACGAGACGACCCTTCGAAAGGACGATGATGCGCTTGCCGTCGGGAAACTCGACCTCGTCGACCTGCGGCTTGATCTCGGTCCACTTCATGTTGGCCAAAGCGCCGATCTGGATCTCGCTGTCGAAGTGGCCGATGTTGCAGACAATCGCCATGTTCTTCATCGCCCGCATGTGGTCGAGCGTGATGACGTCCATGTTGCCCGTGGCGGTGACGAAGATGTCGGCGCGCAGGCAAGCCTCCTCCATCGTCACGACCTCATAGCCCTCCATCGCGGCCTGGAGGGCGCAGATCGGGTCGATCTCGGTCACTAGCACGCGGGCGCCGCCATTGCGGAGCGAGGCGGCCGAGCCCTTGCCGACGTCGCCATAGCCGGCGACGCAGGCGACCTTGCCGGCGAGCATGACGTCGGTCGCGCGGCGGATCGCGTCTACGAGCGATTCCTTGCAACCGTAGAGGTTGTCGAACTTCGACTTGGTGACGCTGTCGTTGACGTTGATCGCCGGGAACGGAAGCTTGCCCTGCTTGGCGAGGTCATAGAGGCGGTGAACGCCGGTGGTGGTCTCTTCGGAGACGCCCTTGATCGCTTCGACGGTTTTGGTGAGGTAGCCCGGACGCTCGGCCAGGAAGCGCTTCAGGGTCGCGACGAAGATTTCCTCTTCCTCGTTCGAGGGCGTGAACAGCTCCTCGCCCTTCTCGACGCGATGGCCCCACAGCGCGAACATCGTGGCGTCGCCGCCATCGTCGAGGATCATGTTGCAGGTCGTGTCCTGGCCCCAATCGAAGATGCGGACGACGTAAGCCCAGTAATCCTCGAGCGTCTCGCCCTTGATTGCGAACACCGGGATGTTGCGCGCTGCGATCGCGGCCGCGGCGTGGTCCTGGGTCGAGTAGATGTTGCACGAAGCCCAACGAACCTCTGCGCCGAGCTCGACGAGAGTCTCGATGAGCACGGCCGTCTGGATCGTCATGTGGAGCGAGCCGGTGATGCGCGCGCCCGTGAGCGGTTTCGACGCACCGAACTCTTCGCGCAGAGACATGAGTCCCGGCATTTCCGTCTCGGCGATCTCGATCTCCTTGCGACCGAAATCGGCCAGGCCGAGGTCCTTCACGACAAAGTCGTTGAAACGAGTTTCAGCCTGCGTCGCCACGTCGAAATTCTCCAAATGAATGAGTGTTGCGCGCCTCAAGCGCGGGTCGCCGCCGCCGTTAGCCGCGCACGGTGCGGATAGCAAATATAAAGAATTCTTTATATGTGCCCCGGCGTTGCCAGCATCGGCATTTCGTCTAGTAGGCCAGCACGCAATTATCAGGGAATTTTCGTGTGAGTAATCCCGGCGGGTTCCCGCCAGTTCAGACCAACGACCCTCGCTTTGCGGAGGTGCTTGCCGCTGGCCAGGAACTGCTTGAGCGAAATGCGAACGACGCTCTCGCCTGTGCCGAGCGCTTGCTTCAGATCGACCTTGATCCACGAGCGTTGCACCTTGCGGCGGCGGCGCTGCGCAAGCTCGACAGGTCCGCCGAGGCGGAGCAGGCCGAGTTGACGGCGATCAAGGCGAGCTTCGCCATCCAAGAGCTCGATGATGCTGCGGTCGCCGGTCACGAGGGCCGCAACGAAGAGTCCCGAGTCCTGGTCGAACGCTTCCTCAGCACGGCCGCCGACAACCTCCTCGCTTTGACCATGGCGGCCGAAGCCGACATTCACGCCTGGGACCTCGAGCGCGCCGAGGACCGGCTACGCATCGTTCTCGGCCGGGCCCCCACCTTCCTTCGCGCGATCATGCTCCTCGCCAAGTGCCTGATGCTTCAGGCGCGGCTGAAGGAGGCGATCGCACTGGTAGAGGAGGTCGTCCAGCGCAAGCCAAACAACCTGACCGCGCTCCAATATTTAGGGGAGCTCGACGGCGAGGCGAACGAGCATGAGAAAGCTGCCGACGTCTACCGCAAGGTCATCGATCTCGAGCCGAGCCGCACCGAAATGTGGATCGTCTACGCTCAGGAACTTCGAATGCTGGGTCGCCGGGACGAGAGCAAATCGGCCTTCCGCAGGGCACTGGAACTCGATCCATACAACGGCGCCGCATGGTGGGGCCTAACGAACTACTTCATGCCGGAGGTCGGCGATCACGACATTGCGGCAATGGAGCAGGCGCTTGCCAATCGCGTTGGAACGTCTGCCGATGGTGGCCCGCTTCACATTGCCCTTGGCTTGGTGGCCGAGAAGAACGGCCAGACCGAAAAAGCCTTCCAACTGATCGCGCAAGGCAAGCAGCTCCGCGCGATCGCCCATCCTTATGATTCAGCCCTGGCCAGCGCCAATGTCGATGCCTTGATCGAAGCGCTCAGTGCAGAGCGCTTCGAGCGCGCGGCTTTGGCGGGCTTCGGCGACAACTCGCCGATCTTCGTCATCGGCATGCCGCGGGCCGGAACCACGCTCCTCGAGCGGATTCTCAGCTGTCATTCGAAGATCGAAGCAGGTGGCGAGCTTCCGATCCTGCCGCGCCTTCATGGCCGGCTTCGGCGCGACGGGGACGCCGGTTATGCGCACCGGGTTGCGGCAATGCCGAATGACGAACTCACCAGGCTCGGCGAATGGTACATCAGTCGGTCGCAGGATTACCGCACGGGCGACAAACCTCGTTTCATCGACAAGAACAACTCGAACTGGTTCCACGCGGGGCTGATCAGGCTCACCTTGCCGAACGCCAGGATCATCGACCTTCGCCGAAACGCGCTCGATTGTTGCTGGTCGAACTTCAAGATGCTGTTCGCTGAAGGATCGATCGCGTCCAACGACCAGCGCGATATCGCGCGCTTCTACCTCGATTACGTACGGATGGTCGAAGCCGTCGACGCGACCGCGCCGGGAGGAATCCTCAAGGTGCGCTACGAGGACCTGGTCGACGATGTCGAAGGCCAAACCCGCCGCATCCTGGATTTCCTCGGCCTCGACTATGAGCCCGCGTGCATCGACTTCCATTTGTCCACCTCGGCGGTGGCAACGCCCAGTAGCGAGCAGGTACGCCGCCCGATCAATCGCGAAGGAATTGGCTCGGCCGAGCCTTATCGCCAGTGGCTTGGGCCGATGATCGAGGAACTCAGCGCTTTGACTCTTTGAGCTCGCTTCGGAGCAGGACGCCTCCGGGAATGAGTGGCAGCCACAAGGTGAAACCGCGAAACATCAAGGTCGCGGAGATGGCGGCCTCGAACGACACTCCGAATAGCCGGAGCATGGCGATGCTGACCGCTTCGAACGAAGCGAGACCCATCGGTACCGGCCCCAGGATGACGGCGATCGAAGCCATCATGAATGCGACATAGCTTGCGCTGAGCGGAGCATGGACGCCGAGCGCGAGCAGGCAGGCGTGCATCGTGCCGGCGTCGGCCAGGAACACGAGTGCATTGAACAGCGTGAGCCAGGCAATGAGTTTCGGATCGCGGACCAGTTCGCCAGGCGCTTCGCCAACGAGCTTGAAGAAATTGCGGACCTTCGACCACTTCATCACCCATTTGGGGATGCGTTCCTGGCCACGGCGGTGAAGCCACAAGATGAGCGCCGGAACGCCAGCGGCAACAATGAGGAACACAAGCACTGAAATGGTCAGGAGCAGGCTCGACCGGTCCTTCCACCACAGGACCACAAGCACCCATAAGGCGCCGAGCGCGTAGGAAATGTAGTAAGCGATGATCTGCAGCAGCAACGTCGCGACGGCGCTGCCGCGCTTGACGCCCAACCGCACCAGTCGATCGACGAGCACGACATTGCCGCTAACGCCTGCGGTCGGAATGACCTGGTCAGCAAAATGCTTGGCCAGGGTCAGCCGGAAAAGTTCGGTCCAGCTAACCGGCGTTCGCCCCTTGCGAAGGGCAATCCCCCATTGCGCCGCAAGCCCGCCGTAGGTTAAAACTTGCAGACCCGCCGCGACGATCAGCCACAAGGGGTTCGACTGCGCCATCAGGGCCGCGAACTTCTTGACGTCGCCCCAATGGATGATGGCCGTGATCAGCGCCGCGACAAGCAGGAGCGCAAGGAGCCAGCTTCGCCAGGAAGAGACTATTTCCTGGGTGTCGATTTGTCTCTTTGCCGTGGCCACCGGTGCCCAACGCACCGTTGCACTATAGCTATCCCTCAGGCGGCTCCGGTCTCGCTGGCAAGCAGGCGCGGGTCGATCCCCTCGGCATTGAAGGCCGCCGCCCACCGCTCGTCAGTCGGCTTGTCGAACAGGATGCCCGGGTCGCCATTCGCGGCGAACCAGCCGTGACGGGTCATCTCTTCGTCCAACTGGCCCTCGCCCCAACCGGCGTAGCCAAGCGCGGCAATCCACTTCGCCGGGCCGCGTCCTTCGGCAATGGCCCGAAGAACGTCGATTGTGCCGGTCATGGCGAAGATCTCACCTTTGGGACCATTCACCTGGAGCGAGTCCTGCCCGCCCCAATCGGTCGTGTGGAGAACGAAGCCCCGGCCCGGCTCAACCGGACCGCCATGATGCACCGCGCAATCGGGCGCCTCACCCGGATCGATTTCGAGTTGCTTCAAAAGACCGCGAAAGCTGATTCCGGCGCGCTTGTGTCCGACTCCGATCCCGACGGCGCCATTCTCATCGTGGACGCAGATGGCGATAACCGCTCGCTCAAACCGCGGGTCGGCCATTCCCGGCATTGCCAGGAGCAACTTTCCAGACAGAAAGGTCGGCTGATGAGACACGATGCAACAATGCGGCGGCAGTCCGTAGCGGGCAAGTCTTGAGGCCGACATACGGCGAGCCTATCTGCCGTTTCAACGCGACCCGAAGGAGATTCCCATGACCATTCAAGTCGGCGAACGCCTGCCTGACGTTCCGATCGCCATTGCCACCCCCGACGGCCCTCAACAGACCACCAGTGGCGAATATTTTTCCGGCAAGAAGGTCGCTCTGTTTGCGGTGCCCGGAGCCTTCACTCCAACCTGCTCGGCGCGGCACCTGCCTTCTTATGTCGAGAAGGCCGGCGAGCTGAAGGGCCAGGGCGTGGACGAGATCGCGTGCATCTCTGTCAACGACCCGTTCGTCATGCAGGCCTGGGGGCAGCGCGACGGATCGCAAGACATCACGATGATTGCTGACGGCAACGGCGCGTTCGCCCAAGCGACGGGCCTCGAAATGGACGGCAGCAAGTTCGGAATGGGCAAGCGCTCGCAGCGCTACTCGATGATCGTCAACGACGGCGTCGTCGAGCAGCTGAACGTCGAGGCTCCCGGCGAATACCGCGCGTCGTCCGCCGAGTTCATGTTGGACCAGCTCGCCACCGCCTGACGAGCCACCGCCGTTCAAGAACTTTTCGCCGCTGGGCCGAAACGCCCGGCGGCAAGGAGCGTTGTGTCCCTATAGTTTAGTAGGAGCAGCGTAATGGCGACGAACAATCGTGGCGGCGGTCGTGGCCGCCGCGGACAGAACAACAATCCCGAGGGCCGTAACCAGTATAGCGGCATGATGAGCATGGTTCGCGAGAACCCGATCACGGCCGCGGCAGCGGTCGGCAGTGCAGTCGCTGCCGGTGTATTCCTGTGGTCGCGCCGCAACCAGATTAGCGATCAGCTCAGCAATCTCTCCGACCAGATCAGCGAATGGCGCGACGGCTTCCGATCCGACAGCGACTTCTCCGCTGACAGTGACATCGCGACCGAGCCCTTCATGGCCGGCGCGACGCCCAGCAAGCGCGGCAAGAAGAATCAGTCGGAGATTTCCGAAGAAGCACTGACACTCAAGGAGACTGGCAAGGCAACGGCATAAGCTTCGTCACCCACCTAGGAACTGAGCAATGGCGTCACCGAGCTCCGGCTTGGTGACGCTGCTCATATGTGTTCCTGGCACTTCGCGGAAGATGGCGTTCGGAAGGACATTGGCCAGTTCCTCCGCAGAGCCATTGTCGTCGTCCTCATCGCCGCAAACGACGAGCGTCGGCATGGTGAATGCTTGCAGCCAATTCATGAAGGCGTCCTCGAAACTTTCGAGGAGCTGAGCTGCCGCTACCCGATCGACCTTCTGGCTCTTCATGAACTGGATCGAGAGCCAGTGCGGGTCGCCGCGCGCTACCGTATCGAAGCCGGCAATCGCCTCAATGAAGAAGTCCTTGCGGCGCTTCCAGTTGCGCAGCCCCTCCAGCCCGGCGCCGCCGAGGATGGCTTTGCGCGGACTTAGCCCCTCTCCCACGCCTTCGACCGTCGTTCGCGACCCCAGCGAAAAGCCGCCGAGATCGAAGTCAGTGAGGGCAAGGTTCGCAATCAACTCGCGCAGGTCGCGGGCCAGAATGCCCTTCGGATAATATTGCTCGCCGTGCGGCTTGCCGCTGAGACCATGGGCACGAAGGTCGGGCATAATCACTCGGAACCCCGCACGTGCAATACGCGCGGCATGGCCGAACTTGATCCAGTTCATGTTGGCGTCAGAGAACAGGCCATGGAGCAGGACGACGGCCCTGCCCTGCCCCAGCTCGTGATAGGCCAGCTCGACGCCATCCGACGCCGTCCAATTGCGGATCGTTGGTTCAGTCATCAGCGAACGTTCTCAATGCGCGCAGTGACGAAGCAATTTCAGCGTTCGAAGGAATTGCTCGACGATGCATCGCCGGCGGCGAATGTCAGCCGAACTCCCACTTTGCAACGGTCCTTTAGATCGGTGACGGCACCGCGTCGGGCATCTGGCCGGACTTCTTCCGGAACGGTTCGCGCCGCTGGTAGGCGAGGCTCTTCCAGATCCATTCCATCGGGCCGTTATCGTAATAGCGCATCCACAAGTTGGCGGCGATCGTCTCGGCGATAATCACGGCTGTTGCAACGAGCAGGAATTGCGCCTGGCCGAAATGACCCCACAGGCCCAGGCCCCAGGGCGCGAAGATGATCCACATCATCAGGAACGACGTGCCGAGATATACGGTCAGCGGCATTCGGCCGGCGGCCTCGAACGGTTTTAGCAATTGCCGGCCGAGCGCACTTCCGAGCGCCAAATGAATGAGACCGAGATGGCCGAGCGTTACAGCGATCCGATCGACGTCTTGTGTAATATCCTGCAATCTCAGCGCCGGCTGGAATTGCAGGATCGACCACCATGCGGTTGAACGCAGGCCAAGGCCGATTGCATAGCCACCGATCATCAGCGCCCAGTAAGTCGATCGTGGCGCGCGCCCCTGGATCACGCCCCATTGGCACAGCGCCATGCCGATCAGCATCGTTCCGATGATCTCGGCCTCGATGATCCAGAACAGGCTCATCAGGAACTGCCAGCTTTCGAACTGAGCGCTCCAGTAAGCGCCGAATGTCGAATGATGGGCCTTGTTCGCCTCGGCGATCTTCTTCTGCGCCTCTTTGTCGTTGGCCGGCGGGGTAACGAGGCTGTGCACCCGCTGCTGGAACTTGTCGAAAACCTTCTTGTCTTCAGGAGTAACCTTCTGGTGCGCCGCCTGCTGGGCAGTGACTCTTGCCGCCGTCTCGAAGCGCTCGGCCCTGCCCTGATATTCGACCGCCGCATAAGCGACGAGAATGCCGATGAATGCGGCGCCGATCGCGCATTGGGTGAGCGGCTTCAGCCGCCGAAACGGGAACAGGAACGTCGCTGCAATGCCGTAGGTGAGCAGGATGTCGCCCCACCACATCAGGACGAAGGCATTGAGCAAGCCAAACGCGCACAACCACAGGTTCCGGCGATAATGAAGGTCGGCGACCGCCACCGGTCCGTCCGGCTCCATCGCTTTTCGCGCCATGATCATGATTCCGGCGCCGAACAGCAGCTCGAGCAGGCCGCGTTGCGTGCCGCTCATGTATACCTGGATCCCGTAGACCGACCAGAAGTCTGCGGTCGTCCAAGTGGGATAGCGGAAGTCACGAAGCTGGAAGTCGTAGCCGCCCATGCCCTGGATGTTCATGTAAAGAATGAAGAGGATGGCGAGGCCACGGATAACATCGAGCGAAGCGATCCGCTCGGAACCGCGAACTCGATCGATACCAAGACTGGACTCGGCGTTCATTGCTGTGCCCCCCGGCAGAATGATTACGCTATGTCAGCAAGTTGCCTCGGTTTTGTCGGCTGGGCAACTAACGGAAGATAATATTCCTAGCCCGGAAACTCGCCCGTTGCTTCGACCCATTTGTCGACGAGCTTCTGGTAATCCTCGGTCCGCTGCTCGGGCAGCCCTTGGGTGTTGAGCCACGCGCGATGCATGCTCTCCGTCCCGAAATGATGGTGCGGCTTGAACCGGGACGGATCGTCGAATGAGGCAACGGTCAAGTCCATGTTCTCGCTGCCGTCCTTGAAGCGGAAGCCGAACGAGCACCCGCACTCGCGGCAATAGGAACGCTGTGCGATCGGCGAGCTGTCGTACCAGTCGGGCTGATGGTCCCAGGCGACCTCCGCCTCCTTCACGTTCTTGAATGCGATCGAGACCGAGCCAGTGGTGCGCTGGCACATCCGGCAGTGACAGAGGTAGGCCTCGTCGTCGTGGATGGTCGCGGTGTAGCGTACCCGTCCGCAGGCGCAGCCGCCGGTCATTTGTTCGGCCACAATTGTCCTCCCTTGGTCTGGCGTGCAATGCGCGGCTAAGGGGCGGCATGTCCAGCGCTCCGAACGCCCACGAGATTGCGAACGACGCGACGTGGCTCGCGCAGGCGCTCGACCCGGTTGCGGGCATGGTCCGGCTGATCGCGATGGACCGCGAGAGCTATCGTCTGGCGAGCTTCCTCGACGACCGGATGCTGCAGCAACCGGTGGATGCGCAGATCGTGCCGTGGCCCGATGTCGAGGCGGCGGTGGGCGGCGACCTCCGAACCGACGCAAGGTGGATTTTCCATATCGGCCATGTGGGATCGACCCTGGTCTCACGCCTCCTGGGCGAGCTCGACAATGTGCTGGCAGTGCGTGAGCCGCGGCTGCTGCGCGACGTGGCGCTAAGCCCGCCAGAGGTTCGCGAACGTTATTTGACGGCCGTGCCGAAGCTGGTCTCGCGAACCTTTCTCGAGAGCGAAATTGCCTGCGTGAAGGCGACCAGTTTCGTCTCCGAAATCGCTCCCGCCCTCGTCCCTTCGAACGAGCGTGCCCTGTTCATGTACGCGGCGCCGCGCAATTACATCGCAAGCATCCTCGCCGGCGAGAATTCGGTTATCGAGCTAAGGCATCTTGCAGCATCACGAGCGCAGCGGCTGGCGACTCGGGTATCGGCCCTGGGACCGGCGCGCAGTGATGCCGAGCTCGCCGCGCTCGCCTGGGCCTGTGAGATGACCGCGCTCGAGGCTGCAGCAGACGCGATGACGAACCGCAAGATCGCCTGGGCCGATTTCGATGCGATGCTCCGTGACATAGCCGGAGAGCTTGTAGGTGTTGCCGGGTTCTTCGATTTCAACGCCGATGAAGCCCGATTGCGAGCCGTCGCGACGGGCTCGCTGGCGAGCCGCTATGCCAAGGGACCGGAGCATGAATATAGCGCGAGCCTCCGCGCCGAGCTCATCGCCGAAGCGACGGCGGCCAATCGGGCGGCAATCGAGGGCGCCCTTGCCATGCTCCGATCCGCAGCCGAAAAGTCGGCCATTCTCGCTTCCGCACTCGAGCGAGCCGGGGAGGATTGATGTATCGGGTCCTGCAGATCCTGACGCCGCAAGAGATCGACGAAAGCCGTAAGATCGCGGCCTCGACGCAGTTCATCGACGGCCGCGCCAGCAACCCACACAACACGGCCAAGCAGAACGAGCAGCTGCACGACCCGACCGCCTACCAGAAGAGCTCCGAGCTCTTCCGCCAGGCGCTGCTACGGTCGCCCGAGTTCATGGAATTCGCCTTCCCGGTCGCTTTGGCGCCGCCGATGATGACTCGGTACAAGCCGGGCATGAAATATGGCGCGCATGCCGATGCCGCCTTCATCCAGCTTCCCGGAGCGACGATTCGCAGCGATCTGAGCTGCACGATTTTCCTGAACGATCCTGCCGATTACGAGGGCGGCGAACTGCACATCCGGCTCGGCGATGCGGACCTGAAGTTCAAGCTGAAGCCCGGCGAAGCGATCGTCTATCCGTCAGACAGCCTGCACCAGGTCATTCCGGTGACCAAGGGTGAGCGGCTGGTCGCGATCACCTTCATCCAAAGCCGGATCCAGGACCCGTTCCGCCGCAACCTACTGTTCGAGCTTAACGAGGTAGCAGCGCTCGAAGGGCTCAAGATGAGCGAGGAGAATTTCGGGCGGCTGCAGCTCGTGCAGCAGAACCTGCTGCGCCACTGGAGCGATATGCCCTAGGGCTTCGGTGCTTCCGGCGCCGGCGGGAGCGAGACGTGCTCGTGCACGATCTTCCAGCTGCCGTCGGACTGGCGCTGGAAGACGTCGGTGAAGCGGGCACTGATCTGCGGGCGCGCGTTACCCGCAGCAATGGTGAACACCTCGGTGCCTGAGCTGACGAACGCGTCCGGCCCAAGAACCTGAACCTGGCGATCAGGCACGTGGTAATCGGCGGGTTTCATGCTGACGAAGTCCTGCGCCCAACCGGTCTGCACCTTGCGGTCGGTGCTGAGGCTGGCGTGAGAAGAATCGAACATGACCGCGCCGTCGGCGTACTGGGCCATGACCTTCTTCACGTCGCCGGTTGTGAAATTGGCTTCCGCAGCCTCGGCGATCCTGGTCGCTTCGGCCTTGGTCACAGGTTGCGCCGAATGCTGAAGCTTGCAGCCAGACAAGGCGAGTGCGGCAAGGCCAAGCGCAACATCCGCCCTCACCTTCAAGCCGCCTTCTGCAAATGCTTGCGGCCGAGCAGCTCGGCGATCTGGACGGCGTTCAGCGCCGCGCCCTTGCGGAGATTGTCGCTGACGATCCACAGGCTGAGCCCGTTCTCGACCGTCGGGTCCTCGCGAATGCGGCTGACATAGGTCGCATATTCGCCGACCGCCTCAATGGGAGTGACGTAGCCACCGGGCTCGCGCTTATCGACAACCATCACGCCTGGCGCCTCGCGCAGGATCTTGCGCGCCTCATCGGCGGAGATCTCATTCTCGAACTCGATGTTCACGGCTTCGGAATGGCTGACGAACACCGGCACGCGGACGCAGGTCGCGGTCAGCTTGATCTTGGGATCGAGGATCTTCTTGGTCTCGACCACCATCTTCCATTCCTCGGTGGTCGATCCGTCGTCGAGGAAGTCGCCGGCGTGCGGAATGACGTTGAAGGCGATCTGCTTGGGATAGACCTTGGGCTCATTGGAATCACCGACGAAGATGTTGCGCGACTGCTCGAACAGCTCGTCCATGCCCGCTTTGCCGGTGCCCGACACCGACTGGTAGGTCGAAACGACCACTCGCCTGATCTTGGCCGCATCGTGAAGCGGCTTCAGCGCCACGACGAGCTGTGCGGTCGAGCAGTTCGGGTTGGCGATGATGTTGCGCTTGGCGTAGCCGGCGAGCGCATCGGCGTTCACCTCCGGCACGATCAGCGGAACATCGGGGTCCATCCGGAACAATGAGCTATTGTCGATGACGGTGCAGCCAGCCTCCGCAGCCTTGGGCGCATAGACCTTCGACACTGCCGACCCGGCGGCAAACAAGGCGATGTCCCAGCCGGAGAAGTCGAAATGCTCGAGGTTCTTGACCTTGAGCTCCTCGCCGCTGTCGCCGAAGTCGATGACGTCACCGGTCGAGCGGGCCGACGCAAGCACGGCCAACTCGTCCAGTGGGAATTGCCGCTCGGCGAGGATGTTCAGGATCTCGCGCCCGACATTGCCCGTCGCCCCGACGACCGCGACCCGATAACCCATGTGATCTGTTTCCTTTGCTGCGAGGCGGCGAGTTGGGCCTGAGGCCCGCGATTGTCAACGCGAGGCAGATGTCCCTATCGTGCAGCAACAGGGGGGCTTTTGATGGCAAAGACGGTTCACGGGCTGATCGTATTCGCCCTGCTTTTTGCCGGCTTTGCGCTGAAGGGAATATTGGTCGAGCCGCCGCAGGCGGGCGCCGGCGAGTTCAACACTCAGCGAGCGATTGGACGTCTCCAGAGGATCCTCGGCGACGAGCGCCCGCATCCCGTCGACAGCGATGCAAATGATGCAGTCCGCGGGCGCCTCATCGCCGAATTACAGGCGATCGGGCTTCAGTCCCATGTACAGGAAACAACCGACTGCAGCGCCATGCCGAAGACGCGGTTTGTCAGCTGCTCGCATGTCAGAAACGTCATCGCGACGATTCCGGGCCAGAAGCCGGGACCGCAACTGCTGATCAACTCGCATTACGACAGCACGCCGACCGGACCCGGCGCGGGCGACGATGGGCTCGGGGTTGCGGTGATGCTGGAGGTCGGGGCGATCATGAAAGCCAATTCGCCACCGCGCCCCGTGGCCCTGCTGTTCAACGAGGGCGAGGAGTTCGGGCTCAATGGCGCCCACGCCTTCGTCCGCGCTGACCCGCAGGCGAAGCAGGTCAATTCGCTGATCAACATCGACGTGCGCGGCGTGACCGGCCCTGCCGTGATGTACGAAACGAGCGAACCCAACGGCGCCGCGATGAGCCTTTATGGCAAGGCCACTGCCCGTCCCTACGCCAATTCGATCAGTACCGATTTTGCCAAGCTGATCCCGAACACGACCGACGTCGTCTTCTTCCGACCCGCCGGCTGGACGCTGCTGAACTACGCCATCGTCGGAAATGAGACCCGCTACCACTCGCCCGGTGACAATATCGCGGCCCTCGATCCGAACAGCGTCGGTCACGTCGGAACCGAGGTACTGGCGGCGGCGCGGGCGATGGCGGGCACGCCAGATCCCGCGCGAGTGGGCTCGGGACGGACAGTGTTCACCGACATCGCCGGTCGCTCCTTCTTCCACCTGCCGCTGTTGGTCGCTGCGGGCTTGCTGGCCCTGTTGCTGGTTGCGGCGTTCGTCCTGGCCTGGCGCCGGGCTTCGCTTCGGAAGCCGCTGCTCGTTGCTGGCGGAATGGTCGTCGGCGGAAGTCTCGTGGCTGGCCTGGTCAGCGTCGCTGCGAGCCTCATCCGCTCCGGCGATTTCTGGCGCGCTTTTCCATTGGTCCCATACCTCGCCGTCTACGCGACTTTGCTATTGGCGATGGGTTTCGTCTGGTGGTGGTGGGGCCGAGCACTCGACAAACGCCGGATACGGGCAGCCGCCTGGCTCATGATCCTGATCATCGGCGCCGCGCTCAGCCTCGCGATCCCGGGAGCCACGATTTTCTTCCTGATCGCACCGGCGATCGCGCTCGTCGGCATAACCGTGTCCGACCGTTCGCCCTTCGCAGCCAACCTGCTGGTAACGCTGGCGATCGTCATTCAGTTCGTGATGTTCGCCGAGATCCTGACCCTGGTCGAGATGCTGCTGATCGACGGGCCCTTGGCTGCCGTTGTACTGCTCGCCGCCCTGGCTGCGCTTCCGGCCATTATCGAGACTGACGCCAAGGCCTCGCGCTTGGCGGTTGTCGCGATGCTCGTGGCGAGCATCGGCCTCTGGATCGGCGCCATGGCCATTCCGCGCTCGAGCGCTCAGCGGCCGCTGCAATTCAGCATCGATTATTTCCGCGATGCCGCGAAGCAGAAGGCCAATTGGGCCGTCGCGACCAAGCAGGCGCCGCTGCCGAGGAATTATCCAGGCCAGTGGAACAAAAAGGTTCTTCCCTACAACGGCCGCACTCGCTGGGTTGCCGACGCTCCGCTGCTCGATACGCCGGTGCCGACGGCAAAGGTGATGTCCGCCCAGCCGTCGGGCGCAGGCCGCAAGGTCTTACTCTCGCTCTCATCGGGTGGCGCCAACACCATCGCGATCCGCTTTCCGAAGAACGCGAAACTGTTGGCGCTCGGACTCGCCGGTTCACCCGTCGCGCTCCCGCCCAAGGGTGAACCGGACAAGCCGATCCTCCGCTGCACGGGCCGCGCCTGCGAAGGCCTCCAGATCGAAGTAGTCCTCGGCGACAATCGGCCGGCCGATGCGGAATTATTCTCGACCAAATTTGGGCTTCCGCCGCAGGGCCAGCCGCTAACCGCAGCACGCCCGAAAAACGCGATCCCGCAATATGCGCCGGACAGCACGATCACGATGAGCCGAATCAGGCTCTGACCGACTCGGAAGCCTGTGCTATGGGCGCCGCCCGATGGCGCCCGGCGCATCACTTTCCAAGTCCTGCGCCGGACGGCACCTGTTCAAAGGAGCGGTGTCATGGCGACAAGTACAATCAGGTCCAGGGCTACCCCGCGGCGCAAGGAAATCCCGGTCCGGGAGATCGGCGACGCCGACTTAAGATTCGCGCTGCGTGAGGGCTGGGAGGACTTCAAGGACATGCGCGGCGACATCTTCTTCGCCGGCCTCATCTACACCCTGATCGGTCTCGCCGCCGTGGGAATGACCGCCAGCAGGTCATTCATCCCCTTCTTCCTGCCGGTCGTCGCCGGAGTCGGCCTGCTCGGCCCGCTATCGGCCATCGGTTTTTATGAGCTGGCGCGCCGTCGCGAGGACGGAAAGGAGGTCCACTGGTACAACTTCGTCGATGTCCGCAAGCGGCCGTCGGCGGATGACATGGCGATCGTCGGCTTCCTGCTGCTGACCGTCTTCGCTCTATGGCTGATGGCTGCCGGCTTGCTCTATCTCGCGACATTCGGCTGGGGCGCGCCGACGTCGATAAATGGCTTCCTGGCGTCCGTCTTTACAACGACCCAGGGCTGGGCCCTGATCGTCGGCGGTGGGCTCGTCGGCGCTTTATTTGGCTGGATCGTGCTCGCGCTCAGCGTTGCATCGTTGCCAATGCTGGTCGATTGCGATGTCACTGCGGCCGAGGCCGTGTCAGCTTCATGGCGCGCCGCGAACGCCAACAAAGGAGAGATGATTCGCTGGGGTATCACCGTCACCACGCTTCTGGTGATTGGTTCGATCCCGCTCTTCGTCGGGCTGGCCTTCGTGCTGCCCTGGCTCGGCTATGCGACCTGGCATCTCTACACGCGACTGATCGACCGGAGCGCGATCACGCCCCGGCACGACTAGTCGGTCTGTAAGAGCTTACTTGGCTTCGGCTTCGGCCGTCGCATCGCGACGAACGTCGCGGCGCTCGGCGATGCGCGCGGACTTACCGCGGCGGCCACGCAGGTAGTAAAGCTTGGCGCGGCGGACATCGCCGCGGCGAACGACCTCGATATGGTCAATGATCGGCGAATAGAGCGGGAAGACACGCTCAACGCCCTCACCGAAGCTGATCTTGCGGACGGTGAAGCTCGATCCGACGCCCTTGTTGGCACGGGCGATGCAAACGCCCTCGAAATTCTGGACGCGGGTGCGGTCGCCTTCGATGACCTTCACGCCGACGCGGAGCGTATCGCCCGGGCGGAATTCGGGAACGGGCTTGTCGGCGGTCAGCGCGTCAATGGCTTCGCGCTCGAGCGTCTGGATCAGGTTCATTTCAAATCAGCCTTCGTATCTCGTTGCCGCGCGCCAGAGGGCGGTGCCTGCGATGCGCCCCCGTGGCGCTCGATCAGGTCCGGCCGCCTTAGCCGTGTGTCTTCGACCGCTTGCTCGTGTCGCCACGCCGCGATCTTCGCATGATCCCCCGACCGCAGCACTTCGGGGATCGTGCGTCCTTCCCATTCAACGGGTCGGGTATAATGCGGATATTCCAAGAGCCCGGTTTCGAAGCTCTCCTCCTCTCCGCTGGAGGTCGCGCCCATTACCCCGGGGAGCAGCCTTACGCAAGCATCGAGGATCACCATCGCTCCGACCTCTCCGCCGGAGAGGACGTAATCGCCGATCGAGACCTGTTCGATGGGACGCGCCTCGAAGATTCGCTCGTCGAAACCCTCGAAGCGGCCGCACAGCAGGATTACCCCATCGCCCGCCGCGATCTGGCGAACGCGAACCTGGATCAGCGGGGTTCCGCGAGGGGTGAGAGCAAGGATCGGGCGCCCATCGGCGACGCTGTCGATCGTGGCGGCAAGCACGTCGGGCTTCAGCACCATCCCCGCTCCGCCGCCCGCTGGCGTGTCGTCCACGCTCTTGTGCTTATCGGTTGCGAAATCGCGGATGTTGGTGGCCTCAAGGCTCCAGATGCCCTCCGCCAGTGCCTTGCCGGCCAGGCTTGTGCCCAGCGGTCCCGGAAACATGTCGGGGTAAAGCGTCAGAACTGAAGCGCGGAACGTCATTGTGGAACCGCCGCTATCACAATCCATTGCTGTTCGCATGGATGAGAAAATTCTCGACTGCCTGATCGTCGGTGGCGGGCCGGCGGGGCTGACCGCCGCCATCTATCTCGCTCGTTTTCACCTCGACATTCTTGTCGTGGACGGAGGCAAGAGCCGCGCCGCGTGGATTCCGTGCACCCGCAACGTCTCGGGCTTTCCCGACGGGATCGAGGGCAAAGACCTGCTTCAGCGAATGCGCGACCAGGCGCGCAAATATGGCGCGAAGATCGAGACCGAGTTCGTCACCAAGCTCCAGCGCGATGAGATGACTGGCGCCTTCACTGCGACCTGGGGCTCGGGCGAAGCGAAAGCCCGAGCCGTGCTGCTCGCGACTGGAGTTACCAACCGCCGTCCGCCAATGGATGAGGAGCTTCACGACGACGCGCTTGCCCGCGGACTCGTTCGCTACTGCCCGATCTGCGACGGCTATGAGGTCACGGACAAGAAGGTCGGCGTTATCGGCAGCGACAGCCACGGCGTCGCCGAGGCTCTGTTCATCCGCAGCTACACTTCGGATGTGACTCTAATTGCGCCCGATAAAGCGCTGAGTTTGAAAGCCGAAGACCGAGCGAAGCTGAAGGAGGTAGGAATTAAATGCGTCGATGGACCGACGCGGGCTGTCGCCATCCCCGGCGATTGCATCGTCGTCGATACTGCAGAGGGCCACCACGCGTTCGACAGCATCTATCCCGCGCTCGGCAGCGACACGCACGTCCAGCTCGCCGAGATGGCTGGTGCGGACCTCAGCAAGGACAGCTGCATCATCGTCGACAGCCATATGCGAACCAACGTTCCCGGCCTGTTCGCCGCGGGCGATGTCGTGATCGGCCTCGACCAGATCAGCCATTCGATGGGCCAGGGCGGGGTCGCCGCGACCACCATCCGCAACGACCTGCACAATCAGCAACCGCGCCTGCGCGAACCGGTTAAGGTCATGCAGGAAGCGGAAAGCGGCACTTAGGCGAGGAATTCCGGGTCGAGGACGATGCGGTCGCCTTGCAACTCCGCAATCCCCGGCTGGAACGGGATCAGCGACCTTCTGCCGTCCTCAAATTCGATCTCGAGCAGGTCGCCGGCCCCGTAATTCTCGATCGCGGCCACGGTGCCGACCGCATTGCCCTCGCGATCGAACGCGGCCAGCCCGATCAGGTCGGCGTGGTAATATTCGTCCTCTTCGAGCGCCGGCAGCGCCGAGCGGTCGACCTCGACCAGCGACCCGCGCAGGGCCTCTGCGGCCGATCGATCCCCCACCCCTTCGAACCGAACTACGGCGGTCTTGCCGCTGTCCCGAACGGAAAGGAGGCGCCGTTTGGCGCCTCCGACGTAGACCTCCTTGTGACGGGACAGGCTCTCGACGCTGTCGCTGAACAGCTTGAGCCGGACCTCGCCCTTGACGCCATGGGCGCCGGCGACCGCGGCGAGCGCGATCCTACGCTCGCCGCTTTCGCTCATGCTCAGGCCTTGGTCTCTTCTTCCGCGGCACCTTCGGCCGGGGCTTCAGCAGACTCGCCTTCGCCGGCGGCCTCAACGGCCTGCGGCGAATCCTCCGTCGGAGGAACGACGTCGTCGCCGCCCTCGGCCGGAGCTTCGCCAGCTTCCGCCTCGGCGGTGGCCTCTTCGGCGGTCGCTTCAGCGGCAGGAGCTTCCTCGACGGCCTCGGCTTCCGCCGCAGCCTCTTCCGCGACTGGCTCTTCAGCCGGAACGTCGGCGGTGTCGGCCGGAGCCTGCTCTTCTGCGACTTCCTCAGCCACGGTTTCAGCTTCCGCAGTCGGCTCGGCGGTCGCTTCCTCAATCGCCTCGGCAGTCACGGCCTCAGCCTCTTCCTGCTTCGGAGCAGCAGCGGCCTCGGCAGCGGCGGCCTCGGCGTCAGCGGCCTTCTTGGCGCGCTCTTCGATCCGCTCCTTGGCCTTCTCGCCCGGCTCAGCCTTCTGCGGGTTGTTGCGGGCCGTGCGCTCCTTGAGGCCGGCAGCATCGAGGAAGCGCAGGACGCGGTCCGATGGCTGCGCGCCAACGCTCAGCCAATGCGAGATGCGGTCGTTGTCGAGCTTCACGCGCTCCGGCGAATCCTTCGCCAGCAGCGGGTTGTAGGTGCCGACCTTCTCGATAAAGCGGCCGTCGCGAGCGTTGCGGCTATCAGCCACGACGATGCGGTAATAAGGGCGCTTCTTGGAGCCGCCACGGGAAAGACGAATTGCAACTGCCATTATAACTTCCTTTCGTAATAGCTTCTATTTCTTTGAAAACTTGTCGAAACCTTTGGGCAGGTTGAAAGGCGTGGCGCCACCTAATCCCGGAAGTGCGCCACCGGCACCGCCCAGGCTTCCAAGGTCGGGCATGCCGCCCCCTCCACCGAGGCCACCGAGCTCACCCCCGCCTGCGCCGAACATCGCCGCCAGCTTGCTGAAGCCACCCATCTTCTTGAGGCGCTTCATCGCGGTCGACATTTCCTGATGCATCTTCAGCAGCTTGTTGACGTCCTGGACGGTCATCCCGCTGCCCTTGGCGATGCGAATCTTGCGCTTGGCATTGACCAGTTCAGGACGCTGGCGCTCCTTTGCGGTCATCGACGACAGCATCGCTTCCATGTGGACCAGCGCCTTGCTGTCGGCCGCTTTTTCCGCCGCCTGCTTCATGCCCTTCATTCCGGGCATCATGCCGACGAGAGCGCCCATGCCGCCCATGCGCTGCATCTGGCGCAGCTGGGCCCAGAGGTCGTCGAGGTCGAACTTCCCCTTGGCCATCTTAGCCGCGATCTTCTCGGCCTCTTCGACCTCGATGGTCTCGGCGGCGCGCTCGACCAGGCTGACGACGTCGCCCATGCCGAGGATCCGGCCGGCAACGCGGTCGGGGTGGAAGGCTTCGAGCTTGTCGATCGCTTCGCCAACGCCGGCGAACTTGATCGGCTTGCCGGTGACCGCGCGCATGCTGAGCGCGGCACCGCCGCGCGCATCGCCATCCATCCGCGTCAGGATGACGCCGGTCAGGTCCACATCGGCAGAGAAGCCCTTGGCGACATTGACGGCGTCCTGGCCGGTCAGCGAATCGACGACGAGCAGGGTCTCAGTCGGTGTCGAGGCCGCAGCAACAGCCTTCATCTCGGCCATCAGCTGGTCGTCGACGTGGAGGCGGCCCGCGGTGTCGAGCAAGACGACGTCGTAGGCTTGCAGCCTCGCCGACTGCAGAGCACGCTTGGCGATATCGACTGGCTGCTGGCCGGCGACGATCGGCAGCGTATCGACGTTCGCCTGGCGACCGAGCACCGCCAGCTGCTCCTGCGCAGCCGGACGGGCCACGTCGAGCGATGCCATCAGCACCTTCTTGCGCTCACGATCGGTAAGCCGCTTGGCAAGCTTGGCGGTAGTCGTTGTCTTACCCGAGCCCTGAAGGCCGACCATCATGATCACCGCGGGCGGGGCGACGTTGAGGTTCATCTCCGCGGTATCGGACCCCAATGTCTCGACCAAAGCGTCGTGGACGATCTTGACGACCATCTGCCCCGGCGTGACCGAGCGCAGCACTTCCTGACCGACCGCCTGCTCGGTGACCTTGTCGACAAAGTCGCGGGCAACCGGAAGCGCGACGTCCGCCTCGAGCAGCGCAACGCGGACCTCGCGCATCGCCGCGCGCACGTCCGCCTCGCTGAGCGCGCCGCGCCCGCGAAGCCGGTCAAAAACATTGCCGAGCCGATCGCTCAACGTGTCGAACATTCAAATCTCCTAACGATGCGAACGGCTCATATGGTGCGCCTGCCCCGAGCTAGACGAGGGGCGAAACGCAAAATGAGCCGGCGGACGAAACCTCGTCGGCCAGCTTGCACCCGTAGGCGCTCACATCGATTTATGTCCGAAGACGAACGCGCCCCTAGCCCACTGCGCCCGGAAGTTCAACCTAGGCGCGGCTTGCCCTTGGGCTTGCGCGGGCGACCTCCACCTGGTCCACCGCCGGGCCCACGACCAGGACCGCCCGGTCCCCGATCGTTCGGTCCACGATCGCCTTGTGGCCGCCTCGGCCCACGCGGAGGACCGCGACGGTCCGGCGCTCCCGCGCCGTGACGCGGGCGCTCTGGAACCCGGTCCATCGGCCGTGTGGCCTGCATCTGCTGCCTCGGGCCGACCGCATAGCCTTCCTTCAACAGCTGGGTGAACGCGGCGCGCGTGCTCTCGGTCAGCTGGTTCTGAAGCTCCTTCGGCAAGTCGGCGAAGGTCACATTGGGGTGAATCGCCTGAAGATCGCGAAGCAGCTGGTTGGGCAAGCCGCCCGAAGCACGCTTCAGCGCGGCGATGCCTTCCAGCACCGCCGAGAACAGGATCGATTGCATGACGTCGTTGGCGGCTTTCGGCATGGTGCCCTCATAGTGTGGACTAAGTTTGGCGCGCTCCCTATCTGCCGCGCCAAGCATGAAGCGCCACTTCCACAAGATGCATGGCCTCGGCAACGATTTCGTGATCATCGACGCGCGCAATGCGCCGTTCGAGGTTACGCCGTCGCTCGCCAAAGCGATCGCCGACCGGCGCACGGGCGTCGGCTGCGACCAGCTCATCGTGCTCGAGCCGAGCGATAGTGCCGACCTCCGGATGCGCATCTGGAACCAGGATGGCGGCGAGGTCGAAGCGTGCGGCAATGCGACGCGCTGCGTGGTCCAGCTGACTGGCGCGACGCGGATCGATAGTGATGGCGGCTTGCTGGAAGGCGAGGACCTCGGGGCAGAAGTCGAAGTGACCCTTGGGGAGCCGCGCTTCGGTTGGGACGAAATTCCCCTCGCCTATCCGACCGACACCAATCCACTACCGATGGCATGGGACGGCCTGTCGAACCCGATGGCGGTCAATGTCGGCAATCCGCATGTGGTTTTCTTCGTCGATGATCTGGAAGGGGTACCGATCGAGGAGCTGGGGCCGAAGATCGAGCATGACCCGGCTTTTCCCGAGCTCACCAACGTCAACGTTGCCGAGATCGATGGGGACGGCATTCGCCTGAAGACCTGGGAGCGCGGCGCCGGGTTGACGCTCGCCTGCGGAACGGGCGCTTGTGCGACGGGAGTCGCCGCCATCCGCAGCAAGCGCGTTTCCTCGCCAGTGAAGGTAACAATGCCCGGCGGGTCACTGACGATCGGCTGGGAGCCGGGCGGTCCGATCCGGATGCGTGGAAGCGCGACCCATGTGTTCGAGGGCGAGCTCGACCTCGAGGCGTTCGCATGAGCGTCGAGACGATCACGCTCGGCTGCCGCCTCAACTATGCTGAGAGCGATACAATCGCCCGCTCCGCGTCCGACGATAAGGACTGGATCGTCGTCAACAGCTGCGCCGTGACCAACACCGCCGTCCGCCAGACCCGCCAGGCAATCCGGCACGCGCACCGCCGCCGTCCAGATGCCCAGATCCTCGTCACCGGCTGCGCAGCGGAGCTCGATCCAAAGGCATTCGAGGCCATGCCACAGGTCTCACGCGTCGTCGGAAACGCACGCAAGCTCAATGCTTTGGCGGCAAATGACGTCATGACGCCGGTGCCGGCGGGCTTCATGGGTCACATTAGGAGCTTCGTCGCGGTGCAGACCGGCTGCGATCATCGCTGCACGTTCTGCAGCATCTGGCAGGCGCGCGGGCCAAGTGTCTCCCTGCCCATCGAAGCAATCCGCGACGCCGTGGCCCGAGAGATTGACCGCGGCGCGAAGGAGATTGTCCTGACCGGCGTCGACATCACCGATTATCAGGGCGGCCTCGGCAGGCTGTGCGAACGGCTCCTTGTTGCCGAGCCGCGCCTGGAGCGATTGCGCCTATCGTCGCTGGACAGCATCGAAGTTGATGACGTCCTCCTCGAACTGGTTGCGGGCGAACCCCGCCTGCTCCCGCATTTCCACCTCTCGCTGCAGGCCGGCGACGATTTGATCCTCAAACGCATGAAGCGCCGGCACAACCGCGCTCAGGCGATCGAGACGGTCGAGCGGATCAAGACTGCTCGGCCCGACGCGACCATCGGCGCGGACCTTATCGCCGGATTTCCCACAGAAACGGAAGAAATGGCTCTCAATTCACTGAAACTGCTGGACGACTGCGACGTGATTGCCGCGCACATCTTCCCCTTCTCGCCACGGCCAAACACACCGGCGGAGCGCATGCCGCAGCTTCCTCGCGAGGTCGTGAAGTCACGAGCCGCGAGGCTGCGTGATGCTGCTGCCGAACGGCGGTCCCGTTGGCTGGACAGCCTGGTCGGCACCGAGCAGCAAATCCTCATTGAAAACAATGAGAAGGGCCACGCGGACAATTTCGCGCCGGCGAAAGTCGAGGGAACCAAGCGCGGCGATCTCGTCACCGCATTGATCACGTGCCGTGAAGGCGACCAGCTCGCGGGTATCTGCGCATGAGCTGGCTCGACCGCCTGCGCGGCGGGTTTCAGAAGACTGCGGACAAGGTCGCCGACAATCTCACCGGCCTGACCAGCCGCGCCGCGCTCGACACCGCGACGCTCGACGACATCGAGGAAGCGCTGGTCGCCTCGGATCTGGGTCCCGAAGCCTCCCACCGCATCCGCGAGGCAATCGCCCGCGAGCGTTACGAACGGCTCGACGAGCGAGGCCTCCGCACGATCCTCGCCGAACAGATCGAAGCGATCTTAGCTCCCGTTGCGAAGCCGCTGGAAATCCACGGCTTCCCGCGCCCGCACGTCATCCTGGTGATCGGCGTCAACGGCTCGGGCAAGACCACCACCATCGGCAAGCTCGGCCATTGGCTGAAGGAGCAAGACTATGGCGTCCTGCTCGCCGCCGGCGACACCTTCCGGGCCGCAGCCATCGAGCAACTGAAGATCTGGGGCGACCGCATCGGCGCCCCCGTCATCAGCGGGAAGGAAGGCGGCGACGCCGCCGGAATCGTCTTCGACGGCGTGAAGCAGGCCACGGCAACAGGCGAAGATGTGCTCATCGTCGACACCGCAGGGCGCCTTCAGAACAAATCCCACCTGATGGAGGAACTCTCCAAAATTCGCCGCGTGCTCGGCCGCCTCAATCCCGAGGCACCTCACGACGTCCTCCTCGTCCTCGACGCCACCACCGGCCAAAACGGCCTTGCGCAGGTCGAGGTGTTCCGCGAGACCGCAGGCGTGACGGGCCTCATCATGACCAAGCTCGACGGCACGGCCCGCGGCGGCGTGCTGGTCGCGGCGGCCGAAAAGTTCGGCCTGCCCATCCACGCCATCGGCGTCGGCGAGACAGTCGACGACCTCCGCCCCTTCGATCCGCGAGCGGTAGCCCGAGCTATTGCAGGATTGCCGCCAGAATGAGCGGGACAACGAAAACCGAGCCGCAAGGCCCGATGCGTCTGATCATCGACTTCGGCCCGCTCGTCGTCTTCTTCGCGACCTTCAAGATCAGCGGCGGCGGGTTGCATGGCACCCTGGTTGCGACCGTCGCCTTCATGGCCGCCGTCCTGATCGCGACCGTCGCCGCCCTCGCCGTCTTCCGGCGCATGACACCGATGCTGATGCTGTCGACGGCCCTCATCTTAACGTTCGGCGCGATCACGCTCTACTTCAAGGACCCGCGCTTCATTCAGATGAAGCCGACGCTCTATTACGGAGTGCTCGCCGCCTTCCTCTTCATCGGCCTGCTCCGGGGGAAACCCCTATTGCGCTGGCTGTTTGGGCCGATTTTCCCCGGCCTCAGCGACGAAGGCTGGCTCAAACTCAGCCGCAACTGGGCGATCTTCTTCGTCGCGCTTGGGGCCGCCAATGAAGTGATGCGGGCAACGCTGACTTTCGATCAGTGGCTGACGCTGAAGGTCCTGGGCGTGCCAATCGTCTCGCTGGTCTTCGCCGCGGCGAACATCCCGATGCTGCTGCGCCATGGCCTGGAAGCCGACGACAAGGCCAAGGTCGTTGATCAGGCTCCAGTCGAATGAGTGATCCCATCCTCTCGATCCGCGGGCTTCGCAAGACCTACGGGACGGGCGTCGACGCCCTCAAATCGGTCAACCTGGATATCCGGCGCGGCGAGATTTTCGCGCTTCTTGGGCCCAATGGCGCGGGGAAGACGACGCTCATCAACATCATCTGCGGGATTGTGACCGCGAGTGGCGGCGAAATTCTGGTTGATGGCAAGAACTGGCAGTCCGATTTCCGTCATGCACGGAGCCGGATCGGACTGGTACCGCAGGAGCTGACGACCGACGCCTTCGAGCCGGTGCAGCGTACCGTCGCCTTTTCTCGCGGTCTGTTCGGCAAGCCCGCCAATCCGGCCAAGATCGAAGAGCTGCTGAAGCGCCTGTCGCTGTGGGACAAGCGCAAGACCATCATGATGCAGCTGTCCGGGGGCATGAAGCGCCGGGTGATGATCGCCAAGGCGCTGAGCCACGAGCCCGACATCCTGTTCCTCGACGAGCCGACCGCCGGCGTCGACGTCGAGCTTCGCCGCGACATGTGGGAGCTGGTGCGCAAGCTCCGCTCCGACGGCACCACCATCATCCTGACGACGCACTACATCGAGGAAGCCGAAGAGATGGCCGATCGCGTCGGCGTGATCAGTAAGGGCGAGCTGATCGCGGTCGACGAGAAGAAGTCGCTGATGGCCAAGATGGGCAAGAAGACGCTCGATATCATGCTTACCGACCAACTGGACGCCATTCCGGCGGAGCTGGGCGAGTGGAATTTGAGGCTCGAGCACGACGGCCATACCCTTTGCTACGAGTTTGACAGCCACGCCGAGCGCACGGGCATTGCCTCGCTGATGCGGCGGCTCGGCGACCTCGGCATCGCCTACAAGGATCTCTCGACCCACCAGTCGAGCCTCGAAGACATTTTCGTCGAACTGGTCCACGGCAAGAGGGAGCCGGCATGAACGGGCACGGCATCGCTGCCATCTACAAGTTCGAGATGGCCCGCTGGGGACGCACCCTGTGGCAGAGCCTGATCACGCCGGTGATCACGACGGCGCTCTATTTCGTCGTGTTCGGATCGGCGCTTGGAAGCCGGATGACGGCGATGGAAGGTATCAGCTACGGAGCCTTCATCGTCCCCGGGCTAACGCTCCTGTCAGTCTTCATGCAGTCAATCTTCAACGCCAGCTTCGGCATTTATTTTCCGAAGTTTACGGGGACAATCTACGAACTTCTCTCAGCCCCGATTTCGAGCTTCGAGGCGGTTATCGCTTATGTCGGCGCGGCCGTGACCAAATCGGTCGTCCTGGCGCTGGTAACCCTCGCCACGGCCATCTTCTTCGTGCCCCTGCGCGTCGACCATCCAGTGTGGATGATCATCTTCCTGTTGGGAATCAGCAGCGGCTTTTGCCTGTTCGGCTTTGCGATCGGCGTCTGGGCCAAGAATTTCGAGCAGCTCCAGATCATCCCGATGCTGATCATCACGCCTCTCACCTTCCTCGGCGGCGCCTTCTATTCGGTGAAAGCGCTCGCCGAGCCGTTCCGGACCGTGACCCTGTTCAACCCCGTGGTTCACCTGATCAGCGGGTTCCGCTGGAGCTTTTACTCCGTGGCGGACGTGCCCGTCTGGTCGAGCGTCGCGGTCATGGTCGGGATCAACGCCGTCTGCATGGCGGTGATCGCCTGGATGTTCCGCACCGGCTACCGCCTGAAGCAATAGCCTAGGACGTCAGCTCCGGGGACTTGGCACCCTCCTGATTGGCGCGGGCTTCACCCTGGCCATCGAGGTTTTGCGCGACGAAGTCCCAATTGACGATGTTCGCGAGGACCGAGCTCGCGAACCGCGGCCGCTCGTTGCGGTAGTCGATGTAATAAGCGTGCTCCCACACATCGAGCGTGAACAAGGGCGTCATGCCTTCGTGCGCGACGGGCGTGTCCGCATCGTGGAGCGAGGTCACACGCAAATTGCCGCGATCGAGCACCAACCAGGCCCAACCGCTGGCGAAGTGGTTTACCGCTTCTTCCTGCAGCTTCTGAAGCAGCGCCTCGGTGTTCCCGAACGCGTCATTGATCAGATGTTCGAGCTTACCTTCGGGCGTCTGGCCCTGGGCAGGAGCCAGGCATTGCCAGAAGAAGCTGTGGTTCCAGAGCTGGGCAGCGTTGTTGAAAAGCTTGGCATTGCCGGCGCGGTTGGCCTCACGGATCACCTGGGCAAGCGAGGCACCCGACAAGTCGGCTTCACCTTGAAGGAGCTCATTGGTCTTGGTGACGTAAGCCTTATGATGCTTGCCGTGATGGAACTCGAGAGTCTCGGCCGACATCACCGGCGCGAGCGCGTCCTTTGAAAAGGGCAGATCCGGAAGCTGGAAGGGCATGGCGCAGCAACTCCTGTTCGAGCCGGCTGGCATGCCGGCGAGTACGCCCCACCCCTTGAGTGTCGAGATGCTTGCGCCAGCGCGAATTTCAACCCTAGAAACGACGACTGACGCAGCCGTTGCGGCAAAGGGGGCGCACATGGGCAAATTTTTCGAGAATCTTTACCTCGTCCTGGCGACAGGACTCGTGCTTGCGGTCATCGTCATGCTGCTTCCGGATGGCGGTTATGCTCCGGCGTACGGCGTGCTGAACGGCGTCCTGCAATGGGCCCACGTGTTCTTCGGGATCACCTGGATCGGCCTGCTTTATTATTTCAACTTCGTGCAGACGCCGACCATGCCGAAGGTGCCCGCCGAGCTGAAGCCGGGCGTCACCAAGTTCATCGCGCCAAGCGCCCTCTTCTATTTCCGCTGGGGAGCGGCCTTCACCGTCCTCACCGGCCTGTTGCTGGCATGGTCGTACGAAGAGCTCGACGATGCCCTGCTGCTGCACCCGAGCGCTCGGCTGATCGGGATCGGCATGTGGCTGGCGCTGATCATGGCGGCGAACGTGTGGTTCGTAATCTGGCCGGCGCAGCAGAAGGTGCTTGGGCTGAAGCCGGCGGAAGATGCTGAAAAGGCAGCGGCGGCAAAGCTCGGGCTGATCGCCTCCAGGACCAATGTCCTCCTGTCGATCCCGATGCTGCTCTGCATGACCAACTTCCACTAAAGTTGGTTTTGAAGAGAAGCGCCTAAGCTGCCGAGTCCTGGAGCTTGTGCCGCTTCAGTGCATGGCGAAGCTGGTCATAGCTAAGCCCCAGCGCTGAAGCCGTCGCGCGCTGGTTGTAGCGGTTGCGGCGGAGCGCATCTTCGAGCAGCGACCGCTCGTAGCTGGAGACGGCGGAGCGGAAATCGCTGACCGTCTCCGGTGGTGCGCCGGTGGAATCGACCAGGTGGAGCGAGGTCGGCTCGATTTCCAGTTCGGGAACCGACGCTGACATGGCGGGAATCACCGTATGCGTCGGCGCCCAGGGCGAATGGAACGGATCGAAGATGATCTCGTCCACGGGCCGCTCGGGATCCTCGTGGCGATAGACCGCGCGCTCGGTGACGTTCCGAAGCTCCCGGACGTTGCCGGGCCAGTTCCACGCATCGAGCTCGGCCAACGCCCGCGACGAGAAGCCTGGCCAGTTGGTCCAGTCTAGCTCCACCGACATCCGGCGGCCGAAATGCTCAGCGAGCAGGGGAACGTCGCCTTCCCTGCCCCGAAGCGGCGGAAGCGTGATCACCTCGAAGGACAGGCGATCGAGCAAGTCGGCGCGAAACTTGCCTTTGTCGACCTGGGAAGGAAGATTCTCGTTGGTGGCCGCGACGATGCGTACATCGACCGAAATCGGCTTGGACGCGCCGATCCGAGTGATCTCGCCATATTCGACCGCGCGCAGGAGCCGGTCCTGTGCCGGCATCGACAAGGTGCCGAGCTCGTCGAGGAACAAGGTTCCCCCGTCGGCCTCTTCGAAGCGCCCGTGGCGAGTCTTCGCGGCGCCGGTGAAGCTGCCGGCCTCATGGCCAAACAGCTCGGCCTCGATCAAATTTTCGGGCAGCGCCGCGCAGTTCATGACGATCAGCGGTCCGGCCCAACGCGAGGACAGGTGATGAAGACGCTCGGCAATCAGCTCCTTGCCGGTCCCGCGCTCGCCGATCACAAGGACGGGCCGATTGAGCGGCGCGGCACGGCTCGCCCGCTCGACCGCGTCGAGGAAGGCCAGGCTTTGCCCGATGAATTGTTCCGCCCGCTCCACGTCCCGTCTCTACAAAATCTGCCCGACTGTTGGTGGCAAATCCCACCAATTGGCAAGGATTTTCGATGAGAAACGTGAGGGAAAACGCGTGTTTTTTGAGATTTCCAGCTAAACCGTAATTTTGGCACGGCTCTTGAATGATTTAAGAGCAAGTACAGGGCCCTGTTTGCGATTTGGAGTGCTGGAATGGGAATTTTTTCGCGAACACGCGACATCTTCGCGGCGAACATGACGGAGCTTCTCGACCGGTCGGAAGACCCGGCGAAGATGATCCGCATGATCATCCTGGAGATGGAAGAAACGTTGGTCGAAGTTAGAGCTTCGGCCGCTCGCTGCATCGCCGACGGCAAGGAAATGCGCCGCGCGCTGAACCGCCTTGAAGAGCTTCAGACCAGCTGGACGGAGAAAGCCGAGCTCGCGCTGTCGAAAGAGCGCGAAGACCTTGCGAAGGCGGCGTTGCTTGAGCGCCAGAAGGCCACGGACATGGCCGAAGGCCTGCAAAGCGAGATCAAGACTATCGACGATACGCTGAAGGGCTACGAAGGAGACATCTCGAAGCTCCAGGGAAAGCTGCGCGAGGCCCGCGCCCGCCAGAACGCCATTACCGCGCGCTTCGAGAGCGCCGTGACCCGCGCCCGCACCCGCGAAATCATGAACGGCAATCGCACTGAAGACGCATTCTCGCGCTTCGAACTGCTTGAGCGCCGTGCCGATTTCGCCGAAGGGCGCGCCGACGCGCTTGGTATGACGGGGCCCAAGAGCCTCGAAGAAGAAATTGCCGAGCTGAAGGCCACGGAGTCGGTCGATGCGGAGCTGGAAGCAATGAAGGCCGCTCTCAAGGCCAAGGGGAAGTAAGCGAACAATGGATGATATTATTATTCCGCTGACGGTCGTCCCGATCCTGTTCATCGGCCTGCCGTGGCTGATCTTTCACTATGTCACGAAGTGGAAACAGGCGAAGACCCTGACCGAAGGCGATGAAAAGCTCCTCGACGACCTGCATGAAGCCGCCCGCCGCCTGGACGACCGGCTGTGCACGATCGAGCGCATCATGACCGCCGAGAACCCGAACTGGCGCCAGCAATGCCTGCCGGGCCGCGGCAATGAGTCCGAGCGCCTGCTCGCGAACGGAGACCGTGTGTGAGCGATAACCGCTATCCCGAGCGCTACGAGCAGGAACGCGGTCACATGACCTACCAGCCTGCGAGCCGGACGCGCTTCTATCGCGACAAGCGCAACGGCAAGGTCAACGGCATCTGCGCCGGAATCGCCGATTACACGGGCTTTGACGTCACCCTAGTGCGGATCAGCATGATCGCCGCGCTGTTCCTCAGCAGCGGATCGATCCTTCCGATCTACTTGATCGCCGGATGGGTCGCGCCAACCAAGCCGCGCGAGCTCGACTACGCCGATCGCGAGGACCAGCAGTTCTGGCAGGGCGTACGTGCCTCGCCGGCCCGCAGCGCCCGCGATATCCGCTCGCGGTTTCGTGACCTCGATCGCCGGCTGGCCGACATCGAAAGCTATGTGACCAGCGAGAACCGAACGCTTGCTCGTGAAATCGAAGACCTACGCTAAGTTTTGGGGGTTAAGGGGTGTCCGAAAAGCAGCAATTCATTCTCGAACTCCTGCCCTACGTCGCGCTATTCACGGCGATTGGGGTGATCGGCTGGGTCGTCACGACCTGGTTGAGGATCAAGAACGGCTATCCCCTCGAAAATTCATGGGGGATGCCGATCCACCCGAAGACGGACCAGGAAGCCGCTGAGCGGATCAAGCTTCTCACCAATGAGAATGCCAAGCTCCGCTCCGAGATCGGTTCGGTCACTGAAAGGCTGGCCACGCTTGAGCGCATCGCCACCGACCAGCCGTCGAGGCTGATGCGCGACATCGATGCCCTGGCGATCGACAAGGAAGGAAGTCGCTGATGGATCCCGAAGTCGTCCAAGTCTTCAGCTTCCTGCTGAAGCTCCTGCCGATGGTCGTGATTCTCGTCGCCGTTTGCGTGGGCGGTTCGCTGCTTCACAACTGGCTACGGATCAAGAACGGCTATCCGCTGCAGAATAGTTGGGGCATGCCGATCCATCCGAAGACCGACCGCGAGGCGGCTGAGCGGATCAGGCTATTGACGACGGAGAACGCCCAGCTTCGCGCAGAAGTCGGATCGATGAAGGACCGGCTCGAGACGGTCGAACGGATCATCACCGACCGGCCGTCCAAACTGTCGCGTGAAATCGAAGCACTGACGATCGACAAGGGAGGGAATGCGTAATGGGTCCCGGAGATGTATTCAGCCTGCTGATCGTTGTTGTCGGCCTGGCCAGCCTGGTCATGTACATGGCGAAGCGCTTCTTCTCCTTTCGCGAGAAGCAGCTCGAGGTCGATGCGCGGCTCGCGGCGGAGAAGGCCGCGCAATATGCCGCCAGCAACGCCCAGCTTGAGCAGCGCGTACGGGTACTTGAGGAAATCGTGACGGATCGCGGCGCCGAAACTGCGGCCCAGATCGACGCCTTGCGCAAGGGCCGGCTCGAAGCGCCGGTCGCCCGCAACGAAGAAGAATCACTCGGCTAATATTCAGGCCAGGAGACTGACGTGCCCGGTTCCATGCTCATCTTCTTCATCATCGTCGTCGGTATTCCGGTCGTTGGCGGCATGTCCATAAGCGCATTCCAGCGCTGGCTGCAGCACAAGGAAAAAATGAGCCAGCTCATCGCCGACAAGACCGCCGAGAAGGCCGCTCAATATGCCTCGCACGTCGAGCGGCTTGAAGCCCGCGTCCGGGTGCTCGAGCAGATCGCGACCGATGGCGGCGCCGAGACCGCGGCGCAAATCGAAGCGCTCCGCGACCGTGCCCGCATCCCATCGGGGGAGACGCCACAATGAACGGCCCTGAAGCTATTGTCGCCGTCATTTTCCTGGTGCTTATTTTCACCATCATCCGGCACAAATTGGGCATTCCGGTACGCTCGATGAGAGAGATGCGCGGAGACCCCTCGGCAAATGATGGCGAAAACGCCCGGCTGCGCGGCCAGGTCCAGCAGCTTCAGGACCGGATCAAGATATTGGAGCGGATCGTCACCGACCGTGGCGCTCAAACTGCCGAGCAGATCGAAGCGCTTCGTGAAAAAGATCGAATTCAGGAAGAGGACAAAGCGTAATGGAAGGTGGCCAAATGACCGCGGTGATGATCGTTGCGATCGTGATGTTCGCTTCAATCATCAGGGCCTTGCTAGTCGGGCCACGCAAGCGCCGCTGGAATCAGGCTGACGATCAGCAACACCTGCAGACCCAGGCCGAGAACCGGCAGCTTCGCGACGAGGTGGGGGAATTGAGGGAGCGGCTCAAGGTTCTCGAGCGGATCACGGTCGACAAGGAAAACAGCTTGTCGCGCGAGATCGAATCGCTCCGCGACCGCTAGTTAGCGCGCCCTGTGGGTGGTAGGCGGCTCCCATGTCCCTGCCCCCGCTTCAGGATGTCCTCGACGAATATGAGTTTCTCGACGGCGAGGACCGTTATCGGCTGCTGATCGATCTTGGAAAGCAGCTCGATTTGATGCCTGATGCGCTGAAAACCGACGCGACGAAGGTACGTGGCTGTTCGGCGTCGGTCTGGGTCTATCCCACTGTCGATGGCGACCGGCTGCACTTCCTTGCCGACAGCAATGCGGCAATTACCAAAGGCATCGTCGCGCTGATCCTGTCCGCGGTGCAGGACAAGCCTGCGGCGGAGGTCGCCCGCCTCGATATCAACGCAGCGCTCGCACCGTTCGAGCTGAAGAAGCATCTCAGCGCCAACCGGACGCAGGGCGTCCCGAACATGATCGCGCTGATCCGGGAAACGGCAGAGCGCTATGCAGCCGCCGCTTAGGCCGCCGTCCCGGTCTTCCGCTCTTCGGCTTTCCGCAGCACGTCATAGGCCGCCTGAACCTGCTTGAAGCGCTTGGCGGCTTCCTCGTCGCCCGGATTGGCGTCGGGGTGCGTCTCCTTCACCAGACGGCGGTGTGCGGCCTTGATCGCCTTGAAGTCGGCGTCGCTTTCGAGCTCCAGCGCGTCGAGCGCCCGCATCTCGTCGCGGCTGCGGGTGCCGTCGCCCGGCCCTGCCCACTTCCACTGCGATGACTGGCGATAACCCTTGGCGCCGGTCTCTTCCTCGGCAGCGCGGCGCGCTGCTTCCTCGGGGCTAAGCCCGGCGAAGTAATTCCAGTTCTTGTTGTACTCGGCGGCGTGCCTTTCGCAGAAATACCAGCGGTCCTTGCTATTTGGAGCCTTGGGTGCGGGCCGATCGCCGACTTCGTTGCAGCCTTCACGGTCGCACAGGCGCAGCTTCGCTGCCCCGCGGCTCTTGTCGCCGTAGGACCGCCAGCGCGGGAAACCCCAGTCGTCCGATCTCTTCTGCTTCGCCATTCACGCCTTCGATAGAGGAGGGCTGCGCTCCTGCGAAGGCAGGAGCCCAGTCCAGGAAAGAATCTGGACCCCTGCCTCAGCAGGGGAACAGAAATGCCAGAGGACCTATAAGCCGGGTTCTGTCCATCGCGCATCGCTGCGTGACTGTGCGGCCATTCCTCTAGGAGACGAGTTACCCCGCCCCTCCAGCAACCAACCCGGGCAGCGAGCCGGAACCAGGCCCATTTGCCGCCCCTATTCGGTCTTGCACCCGGTGGGGTTTACCGTGCCGGTCCTGTTGCCAGGGCCGCGGTGCGCTCTTGCCGCACCCTTTCGACCTTGCCGAGCCGAGGCTCGGCGGTGTCCTTTCTGTGGCACTATCCCTGAAGAGCGTCGCCGAGGCTTGGCCCCCCGCCGGGCGTTACCCGGCACCGTAGTTCCATGGAGCCCGGACTTTCCTCGTTGAAGCAAGCTCCCCCGCGGCCGCCCGGCCCTCTGGCGAGGCGCGATATAGGGGAGTGAGGCGGTTGTTGCCAGTCAGCGACCTTGGGGCAGCTTGGGCGCCCCATCGAAGGACCCCAGTATCCACCCATTCGGGCTCGAATTTCCGTAAACCTCTCGCGAGAGTCATTGGGGTCGTGGCAGCAACAGGGAGAGCAATTTCGCCCGGCACTCGCCGTCGATGATCCCGTCGATGAGGTCGGGACGGAAGCGACGCTGGAAGGCGATCACCGCCTTCTGCTCGTCAGTGACATCATAGCCGAACCGCTCCAGCGCGAGCAGGAAGCCGGCGTCCGTCCAATACGGGTCGATCAAGTCCCGGGTCGGGCTCGGGAGCGCCAGGCGGCGCTTGGCGAGAGCCTCCCATGGGAACAGCTCGCCCGGATCTTCCTTGCGCGCCGGCGCGACGTCGGAATGTCCAACGACATTGCCCCGGCCGACTCCGTGCCGCTCCTTGATGTCAGAGACGAGCGGGATGAGCGAAGCGATCTGCTCGTCGGGAAACGGCCGGTATCCGAACTCATGGCCGGGATTGACGATCTCGATGCCGACGCTGGCCGAATTGACGTCGGTCACTCCACGCCAGCGCGACTTGCCCGCGTGCCAGGCGCGCTTCGATTCATCGACCAGGCGGTAAACCGATCCGTCTTCGTCGATCAGATAATGTGAGGAAACCTTGGCTTCCGGCGACGTCAGCCGTCCCAGCGCGCCCTCCGCGTCCGGCATTCCCGTATAATGGAGAACGATCATCGTGACCGGCAGCTGGCGATCGTCGAAGTTCGGCGACGGGCGTTCGATGAAATCCAGATCCACGCGCGGATAGGCGCACAGCTATTGCTGCCGGGTCAAGCCCCTGCGGCGGATCGACGATCGGCCTGGCGCTTTTCAACCAAGCTGCCGTCCCCGCTGAGGCGATACAGACCGCGCGCATTGATGTCCGCGCCGAGCTTGTTGGTGTTGCCGATTACCGTCTCCCCCGCGCCAAGCATCAGCCAACCGTCGTCAGCCATGGCTCCGGCGAGCCGCTCGAACGCCAGCGCCTTCTTGTCCGGGCTAAGGTAGAGCAGGACGTTACGGCACAGGACAATGTCGAACCCGCTCGGATGCGGCGCCGGCTCGAGGATATTGTGGACCTGGAAACGCAGCGACTTGCGCAGCGGCTCGACCGCCCGCCAGCCATCGGGCGTTTCCTCGAACCATTTGATCATCTGGTTGATGCCGAGGCCGCGCTGGACTTCGAACTGGCTGTAGGTGCCGCTGCGGGCGCGATCGACGCAGCCGGTCGATACGTCGGTACCAAGGATATCGATCGTCCAGCCGAACCAGTCCTGCGGATTTTCGGCGAACAGCATCGCCAGCGAATAGACTTCCTGTCCGGTCGAGCAGCCGGCCGACCAGATGCGGATGCGCTTGCTCGACGACCTGCGCTTGGCGAGCTCGGGAAGGGCGTAGCGAGCGAGCAGGTCGAACGGCGCGCGGTCGCGGAAGAAGTAAGTCTCGTTGTTCAACAATGCCTCTACAACCTGTTGGGAAAGGCCGGGTTCGCGGCCCATGACGAGGATAGTGATGAGTTCGTCGAGGGTGCCGATGCCGCGTTCGCGGAGCAGCGCGGAAAGCGCCGTCTCAATCCGCCAGCGGCGGTTCATCGTCAGTTGCTGGCCTGTCTTGGCTTCGAGCAGTCCGGCAAGGATCCGGCTGGAGCTGTCGCTGATTTGCACGCTTACTGGTCCTCTGTCCGCGCGGCGATCCGCCGGGCGATCTTGTCTGGGGGCAGCACCGCGGAGGCGAGCCCTGCTTCGAGTACTGCGCGAGGCATGCCCCACACCGCGCACGTCGCCTCATCCTGGGCGATGACCGCGCCGCCACTGGCGATCAGGCGCGAGGCCCCGTCAACGCCATCGCGGCCCATGCCGGTCAGAACGACACCGAGTGCACGGGCGCCATATGCTGCGCCGATCGACGCGAACATTGGGTCGACCGAAGGCATGCAGCCGCTGACCACCGGTCCGCGAAGAAGTCGAACCACGGCCACTTCGTCCGAATGGTCGACGGTCAGATGCGCATCGCCGGGGGCCAACAGGATACGATCGGGAAGCAGCGGCATGCCATCCTCGGCCACAAGCGCCTCGCGGTGGGCGACAGCACGAAGCTGGCGAGCAAACACTGGCATGAACGGCACGGGAAGGTGCTGCGTCACCAGGATCGGAACGCCGATGCGCTTCGGCAACGCCTCGAACAGCACTCCGAGCGCATGGATTCCACCAGTCGAAGCACCGATCGCGAGCACGTCGATGGGATCGTTCGGCATGGCGCGGAGCGGACCAGTGAAACCGGCGGGTTTCACCGGCGCGAAGGACGCCTGGCCTTCGGCGTACCCAAGTGCCTTTAGCTTCGCGACGAGAATCTCGGAGAACTTGCCGTTGAAGCGGCCGGTACCCGGCTTGGGCAAGGTGTCGGCCGCACCAAGTGCGAGCGCCGCGACCGTCTCTTCCGCTCCCTCTTCGGCGAGCGAGGATACGATCATGACCTTGGCGCCGGCGCCCGCACGAATGATGCGCGGGATCGACTTCAGGCCGCCAGCACCCGGCATTTCCAGATCGAGGATGACGATATCGACGCGGACTTCGTTAAGGGCGTCCACTGCGTCTTCGGCGGTCCCGGCTACCGCTGCGATTTCAAAGGCGTCGTCAGCCTCAACCATGCGCGACAGCACCGCCCGGGCGACCATCGAATCATCGACGATCATCAGCCGGATTCGGCGGCGTGTTTTTCGGGGCTCCGGAAAGCGCTCCCGCGATTTGGCGAGCGCCCGCTCCACGTGCGGGACTCAGGCGACGCCGACGAGCTGCAGCTTGATGTGAAGCGTTTCTCGGTCGAACGGCTTCATCACATATTCGTCGGCACCAGCCTCAAGCGCGGCGCGGATGTGCGCCATATCGTTCTCGGTGGTGCAAAACACGACCTTCGGCTGGTCGGAATGGCCGCGCTGGCGCAGCAGCTTGAGGAACTCCATCCCGCTCATGACCGGCATGTTCCAGTCGAGCAGGACGACATCAGGCATCTTGGCCTCACAGCGCGTCAGCGCCTCCTGGCCATCACCCGCTTCCTCGACCTCGAATTCGAGCGTTTCCAGGATGTGTCGCGCCACTTTGCGGATCACCTTGGAATCATCGACGATCAAACAGCTCTTCATGCTCGGCTTTCCCGTTCTTTCGCGTTTCTCTTAATCAGGAAGGGTAACGAAGCTCTTAAGCAGCCTTGGTTTCGGCTGAGCTTCCAGAAATAATTGCGGCGACGTCGACCAGCAGCAGCGGTCCGGTTTCGGTTTCGACCATGCCCTTGGAAACTCGCTCCCAGCCATCGCCCATGGCGGCGCGTACCGGGGCCGGATCGGACAAGGCTTCGACGACGTCTTCGACCAGGTCGACGATCAGGGCATAATGGTGTCCGTCGAGTTCAACGACAGCAGCCTCACGAATGCCGTCAGAGCAATCGGTCGTACCAAGATCGAGCGAACGCATGCAGTCGATGACGGTGAGCACCCGGCTGCGCAACGCCGACAGACCGGCGACATGCGGCGCCGCGCGTGGCACGGAGATGAGCGCCTCCAGCTCGACAACCGACTCCACGGCGGCGGCTGGCAGAGCGACACGCTCGCCGCCAATGGTCACGACCAGCAGAAGCTCGTTCACTTGCCCCTCCCCGCGCCGGCGGTTTTCAGCGCCATCAGCAGTCCGGCGCGATCGTAGCGGTAGATGCTTTCGTCCTTCTTCCCAGCCGGCTCGGGCTCACTGCGCAGAACGATGGCGTTCGCGGCATTGCCAACGTCGCCGCCCTGGCTTGCGATGACGAGGTCCGCGGCAATCTCGGCGTCCTCGCCAACGACGATGTAACCGGCCGCTTCGACGATCGGGCGAAGCATGTTCTGCATCCACGGGTCGTCGGTCGGCATGCGGCAAACGAGCGGTTCGGATGGACGAGCGGTCGCGCCGACATGGTGCGCGAAGAGCCAGTGCGGGTCGATCAGCTCGGCCGGCTCGCCATTGATGAGCGAGACGCCGCTGACTTCGCCCGGACGCTCGGCGTGGATGACGTCATTGTCGATGGCGGCGAAGTCGATGACTTCCTTGAAGGCATAGCCGATCTCATGTGCGCCATCGCTCAGACGGAACAGGCGGATCTTGTCGCCGTCAAGTTCGGCTCCCGATGCACCGGCAAGCGGAAGGATCGCGTCGCCGACCTGGACTCGGAGTTGCCCGGCAGATTCCTTGATGCTGGACACGGCGACTTCTTCGATCCGGTCGACGACCGCGAGCCGAAGGGCTCGGCGGGCACCATCGAGGCCGCGGAACAGGAGGACCGGCACGACCTTCGGGCCCGTAATCGCAGGACCTTCGGCGATCCGCGCCGCGCGCTCCTGAGCTTCGAGCTTCACGCCACCGACCTCGGCAAGGCCGGCAGGATCGAACAGAAGGATCGGGCTACCGTCATCGGCAAGCGTCGTTCCAGCATAAAGGCCGGTTGCCATCACTGCCGGAGCGGCGGGCTTTACCACGAGCTCTTCGTGGTCGTGGATGCGGTCGACCGACAGGGCGTAGACGTCACCGCCGGCGGGCCGGAGGACGATTAGGCGGCGGTCACTTGGGTCGACATGGCTTTCGAGGCCAAGGATGTCGGCCAACGAGACTTCGGGAACGCGGCGGCCGCGGATCGTGGCGATGCCGGCGCCACCGACATGCTCCAGGACCACCGACTCACCGGTAGCGCGAACGATCTCTTCGATCGCCGAGCGTGGGATGGCGAAATGCTGGGCGCCGATCGATACGGTCAGCGCCGGAATGATGGTCAGCGTCAGCGGGACGCGCAGGGTCATCCGCGTGCCTTCGCCGAGATGGCTGTCGACTTCGACGATGCCGCCAATGCGCTCCACGTTCGAGCGAACGACATCCATCCCGACGCCGCGACCGGAAATCGCGGTCACCTGCTTGGCGGTCGACAGGCCGGCCTCGAAAATCAGGGCGAGCTGTTCGCGCGAATTGAGCTGAGCAGCGCCTGCCTTGTCGATCACACCATTGGCGATAGCCTTCTCGACCAGCTTCTTGCCGTCGATGCCACGGCCGTCGTCCTGGATGTCGATCAGGATCTGATTGCCCGACTGGCGCGCCGATACACACAACAGGCCAATCTCGCGCTTGCCGGTCTTGAGACGCTCGGCGGGGGTTTCGATGCCATGATCCACGGCGTTGCGAATGATGTGGGTTAGCGGATCGCGGATCATTTCGATCATCTCGCGATCGAGCTCGACGTCGCCGCCCTCGATATCGACCAGCACCTGCTTGCCGAGTTCGGCCGACAGATCGCGAACCATGCGCGGCAGGGCGACGAAGAGGTTCTCGATGCGCTGCATGCGGGTGCGGGTGATCGCGTCGCGCATTTCGGCGATGATGGTCGAGAGGCGTTCGAACGCGCCGTCGACGATGACTTCGGTTTCGGACTCGCGGAGGCGGCGGGCGAGCTCATTACGAGCCAGAACCATGTCGGAGACAGTGCTCATCACGCGGTCGAGGAGCTCGACCGACAGGCGGATAGTGCGGGGCGCTGAGGTAGCCTTGCCCGAGGCGTCGGCGACGGTTGCGGCTACCGGGGTTACATGACCCTCGGCGCCCGGTGCGAGGGCATCGATCAGTGCGCTGTCGTCTCCGGCGGGCATATCTTCGCCAGCTTCGATCGCTGCGATCATCTCGCCGATGCGGTCGATGATCGCGAGGACGGCGCTGACGAGGGCTGCATCGGGATGACGGCGGCCGGCGCGGACGTCTGCGAGCGCATCTTCGGCGGCGTGGCTAAGCGCCTCAAGGCGCGGGAAATCGAAGAAACCGCAATTGCCCTTCACGGTGTGGACGAAGCGGAAAATGTTATCGAGCCGCGCGCGGTCGTCGGGCTGTGCTTCCCAGGCGACGATCTCCCCACCCAGGGCCTCAAGCATGTCCCGGCATTCGGCCACGAAATCCGCGATCAGGTCGTCCATCGGCGCGCTCTAAACCCCCGCTTACAGAGGCCGCTTATGCCGAGGAGGTGTTAACGCGCCGTTATCCCTGTCCGGGAAGAGTCACTCCGATCAGCAGGACCTCATCCGCGGGGTCCGAAAGCTGGATCGTTCCGCCAGCTTCGGCAGTGAGGCTGTGAGCGAGCCAGGCACCCGCCGCGCGCGGTTCGACCGTGCCACCGGCGCTGCCCCTGGCCAGAGTCTCGCGAAGCGCGGGATCGAGCAGGATGCGCGGCCCCTCCCCGCGGATCACCAGTTCAAGCGCATCGCCATTATGCTCGGCGCCGACGTCGAGGCGCCCGCCGCGAACCAGGGCATCGCCAGCCAGCAGCGCGACGTTGAGCAGCAGCTTCACCGCGCCCTTGGGAAGCTTGTCGTCACTGACCAGCCAACCGAGCTCGATGCGCCGCTCGGGGCCGAACACACCTTCGAGCGCGGAGCGAGCTTCGGTGGTGTCGATCGCATCGGCAAAGCCACCACCCGCGCCGAACGCCAGGCGAAAGAACTTCAGCTTGTTGGCGGAGGCCCGGGCGCTGTCGGCGAGCAGCTCGAGGCACTTCTCGCGCATGTCCGGATCGGTTTCGTCGGCGAGCAATTCGATACCGTTGTTGAGGGCCCCAACCGGCGACATCAAATCGTGGCACAGGCGAGAGCAAAGCAGACTGGCGAGATCGACCGCGTTCATGCGGCGTTGAATGGGGCAGAGTTTAACCTTGCGCAAGCATTGCTCTTGCGCTGTTTTCTCCAAAGTGGCCGTTCACTCAACGGGGGAACCAGCTTGATCAACCGTGCTCTCATCGCTGCCGCCCTGGCGCTTACCTGCCTGTCACCAACCCCTGCGAGCGCCAGGCCTAGACCAGCCCCGTCAGCGACCAGCTTTCAGCTCAATCCCGCGCGGATCGACCGCATGGTTGAGCAAATGGTCGCGAAGGGCCGCGTCGCCGGCGCCGAGGTCCTGATCTGGAAGGGCGGCCGCGAGGTCTATTACCGAAATGCGGGCTATGCCGACCGCGAGGCCAAGCGGCCGATGACCCGCGATACGCTGATCCAGGTCTTCTCGATGACCAAGCCGGTCACTGGCGTCGGCCTGATGCGACTGTGGGAACAGGGCCGGTTCGGTTTGGATGACGAGCTATCCAAGTACCTACCGGAATATCGTAGCTTGAAGGTCTTCGCCGGGACCGACAGCGCTGGACGTCCGATACTCGAGCCGCTGAACCGCCCGATCCTCATTCGCGACATCCTTCGGCACACCGCCGGTTTTGCTTACTGGGACGGCCCGACCTACCCCGAAAAGGTTCTCGGCAAGGTCGATCCTTTGAACGTCCAGAACAATTTGGCCGACTTCAGCCAGAAGATGGCGACCATTCCGCTGATGTTTCAGCCAGGCGATCAGTGGCGGTACAGCGCTGCGGTGGACGTCCAGGCGCGGCTGATTGAGGTGCTGACCGGCCAGAAGTTTGAGGATTACGAGCGAGCGCAGATACTCGATCCATTGAAGATGGGCGACAGCGCGTGGACGCAACCGGCGTCGCGGTTGCCTCGGCTGGCAGCGGCTTACATTTCCGGACCCGACGGCAGCCTCACCCGGAAGAGCGATCACGACCTCCAGCTTTTGAGCTTCAGCGACCGCAAGCTGACCATGGGCGGCGCCGGCCTCACCACGACGATCGACGATTACATGCGGTTCGCGCGGATGCTTCTCAATCGCGGTTCGCTCGACGGCGTTCGCATCCTCAAGCCCTCGACGGTCAAGCTGATGAGCACCGACCAGCTTGATTCAAGGATGACTGAGCGGCTGTGGCTTCCAGGCAAGGGCAATGGCGGGTTTGGGTTCGATTTCTTCGTCCGCGACGGCCAGCCCAAGGATACCACGGAAAACCGCGGCGCGACCGGCGAGTTCTTTTGGGACGGCGCCTGGAGCACCCTTTTCTGGGTCGACCCCGCCAACGACATGGCAGTTGTCTTCCTGGTTCAGAAGGACCCGTTCGACGGCACGCTTCACCATGACATTCGCGAAGCCATCTATGGCCCAAATTACCTCGGCCCCAAGGGGGATTAGCTCCTTTCAAAGCCATTGAATGGCGGTGACCGGATTCCCATATCCTAGTCTACATGGGGGGAATTCAGACGATCGAGGTGCGCCTGGAGCCTTTCCATGCGGGTTGGCGGCTCGACCGCGCCCTCGCAGCAAGCATCCCTACCCTCTCGCGTGAACGGCTGAAGAGCCTGATCCGCACTGGCGCGGTTGAGACCGCCGGAGTCGCATTGCGCGACCCCGCGACCAAAGTGCGCGGCAACGAGGATTTGATCGTCGCGGTGCCCGAGCCGACCCCGGCGCACAATTTGGCGCAGGACATTCCGCTCCGGGTCGTGTTCGAGGACGAGCATCTGCTGGTTGTCGACAAGCCTGCCGGCCTTGTCGTCCATCCGGCGGCGGGGAATCCCGACGGGACCCTCGTTAACGCTTTGCTCCACCATTGCGGTGGCAGCCTGTCGGGCATCGGCGGCGTCGCACGGCCCGGTATCGTCCACCGGATCGACAAGGATACGTCGGGCCTCCTGGTCGTCGCCAAGACCGATGTCGCCCACGAAGGTCTCGCAAGGCAATTCTCGGCGCACAGCATCGAGCGGCGCTATCTCGCCATTGTCACGGGCGTTCCGAAGGCCAGCGAAGGCAAGGTTGATGCACCGCTCGCGCGGTCGTCGACCAACCGCAAGAAGATCGCCATCGTCGAGGCAAATCGGGGCAAACGCGCGGTGACTTACTGGCGTCGCCTGACGGTTCTGAAGGAGGCCGCACTGGTCGAATGCCGGCTCGAAACCGGGCGGACTCACCAGGTTCGAGTGCACATGGCGTCGCTCGGCCATCCCCTGGTTGGCGATCCGGTCTACGGTCGTTCGGGAAAGACGCACGGCAGTTTATTGAAAGAGCTCGGTTTTCATCGCCAGGCTTTGCACGCGGCGGAGCTTGGCTTCATTCATCCGGTGACCAAAAGCAGGCTGTCGTTCGCAAGCGCCATGCCGCCTGACATGCAGGAACTGTTCAACGCACTTGGTGTATAAGGTCTAACAAGCTAGGGCGGCCAGCTGCCCTCGCCCAAGGGAGAAGACGAAGAGAAATGGCTACGCAAAAAGGGATTGTCTCGCTCCCATCGTCCGGTGGGGAGGCCGGACTCAACCGCTATCTCGCGGAGATCAAGAAATTTCCGATCCTCAGCCCTGAGGAAGAGTACATGCTCGCCAAGCGCTGGCGCGAACATGGCGATACCGAGGCTGCGGCAAAATTGGTCAACTCGCATCTGCGTCTCGTGGCGAAGATCGCCATGGGTTATCGCGGCTACGGCCTGCCGGTCAGCGAGCTCATCAGCGAAGGCAATATCGGACTGATGCAGGGCGTGAAGAAGTTCGAGCCAGATCGGGGCTTCCGTCTCGCGACCTACGCCATGTGGTGGATCCGCGCGTCGATCCAGGAATTCATCCTGCGCTCGTGGAGCCTCGTCAAAATGGGCACCACCGCGGCGCAGAAGAAGCTGTTCTTCAACCTCCGCCGGATGAAGAACCAGATTGAGGCCTTCGAGGAAGGTGATCTGAAGCCCGCCGACGTCGCGAAGATCGCCAAGGACCTCGGCGTCACCGAGGAAGAAGTCGTCTCGATGAACCGCCGGATGGGCATGGGCGGCGACACGAGCCTCAATGCTCCGTTGAAGGGCGACGAAGGTGCCGAGAGCCAATGGCAGGATTTCCTCGTCGACAGCGGCCCGCTGCAGGATGAAGTCATCGCCGAGGATCAGGAAAGCCGCGTTCGCCACGACCTGCTCGTGACCGCGCTCGACAGCCTCAACGACCGTGAAAAGCACATCCTCATGGAACGCCGCCTCACCGACGAGCCGAAGACGCTCGAGGAGTTGAGCCAGGTCTATGGCGTCAGCCGCGAGCGCATCCGGCAGATCGAGGTTCGCGCGTTCGAGAAGCTGCAGGCGGGGCTGCTGCGCCTCGCCGGCGAGCGCCGGCTGCTTCCCGCCGCCTGATCTCACCGCCGGTCCGTTCCGCCTCCGCGACGAAGCCCCCTTGCCAACCGCCCAAAACAGGCGGACGGTGAATCTTTCACATAGGCGCCCGAGCGCCACCTTTGTGCGACTCGCGCGCCGCAACGGCACGAAGGGAGAGTCGCATGGCCGGACAACCTACCTCAGGCACCCGAGTAATCGCGCTGGTGGGACCCGCCGGCGCGGGAAAGACAAGCCTTGCCGAGGCAATGCTGTTCGCAGCCGGAACCACCGATCGATTGGGATCGACGGCCAACGGCTCCAGCATCGGCGATTCGAGCCCG
>Ga0207689_10000168_pt1 | contig 57089 bp, 58 predicted proteins | sample KBSMisM52_FD_184312 | JGI IMG/M metagenome (GOLD analysis project Ga0207689, IMG submission 184312) | Miscanthus rhizosphere microbial communities from Kellogg Biological Station, Michigan, USA - KBS Miscanthus M5-2 (SPAdes) (version 2) | ecosystem: Host-associated > Plants > Roots >...
CAGGGCGACCGGTCGAAATAGACGCCTTTGAGGCCGCGTTGAATCTTGATCGCTTCGGCCGTTTCGGTCATTGATGCCCTCGTTACCAATCGTTCTCACGCGGTGAGAAGCATGGGTTTGCTTGATCGGCTGCTTGATAACGCACGGCGACGCGATCGCAAAATCGTTTTGCCGGAAGGCGATGATGCGCGCATTGTCGCCGCCGCAGCGCGCCTGAAGGCCGACAAGCTTGCACGCCCTGTTCTCGTTGGTACGGCCGACGCCATCGGCAAAATCGCCAGTCAGGAAAAAGTCTCACTGGACGGGATCGATGTTGTCGACCCGCGCAGCGATGCGCGCCTTAAGAGTTACGGCGCGGCGCTTTCGCAAGTACGCGAGTCGATGACACCGGCCACGGCAACGCGCCTCGTGGGCAAGCCGCTTTATTTCGGCGGCATGATGGTGCGCCAGGGTGATGCCGATGCCATGGTCGCAGGCTGCGCCAACCCGACGCGGCGCGTGATCGAGGCCGGCCTGATGACGTGCGGTCTGGCGGAGGGCATTGCGCTGCCGTCGAGCTACTTCCTGATCGTCGTTCCGGATTTTCTCGGCAAGGGTTCGAAGCCGTTTGTCTTCGCCGACTGCGCCGTCAATGCCGACCCAAGCGCGAGCGAGCTTGCAGACATCGCAGTCGCATCGGCGCGCAGCGCGCAAGCGCTGCTCGGCGAAAAGCCGCGTGTCGCAATGCTTTCCTTCTCCACCAAAGGCAGCGCGCAGCATGCGCGAGTTGACAAAGTGCGCGAGGCGCTCGCCATTGTCCGGCAGCGCCAGCCGGACCTCGCGATCGACGGCGAATTTCAGGCGGATGCCGCTTTGGTGCCGGGCGTCGCGGAAAAGAAAGTGAAGGACCCGAGCGCGGTCGCCGGGCAGGCGAATGTGCTGATCTTCCCCGATCTTGATTCCGGCAATATCGCGTACAAGCTCACGCAGTGGTTGGGCGGCGCGCAGGCGGCCGGACCGTTCCTGCAAGGCTTTGCAAAGCCGATCAGCGACCTGTCGCGCGGGGCAAGCATCGACGACATCGTCACCACCTGCGCCGTGGTGGCTGCATCAGGCTGAAACGCCGTCAGTGTTTCCATTCCGGCGCGGGAACCGGCTTCCACGTGCGCTTGAGCTTTAGATCGTCGGTGATGGCATTGGCCGCGATGTAGCCGGCGGCACCGTTGATACCACCGCCGTTGCCCGACGACGATCCGCAGAGATAGAGCCCTTCCACCGGCGTGCGCGATCCCGGCATCAGCGGATGCGGCCGGTTGATGCCGAGCTGGTTCGGAACATAGGCGCCGACGCGCACCGCGCCCTGGCGCATGTTGGCATTGAGCGTTTCCACGTCGAGCGGCGTGAACAGATAGCTGCCGAGTAGATTGTCGCCTTCGAGGTTCGAGGCGTAGATGCGCCAGTAGTCCAGAACCTTCTGCGTGTAGCCGGCGCGATTGCGCTCCCATTCCTGCGGCGAGCCGTCGACCGAATAAGGCGCGAACGGCCACCAGAATGCGCTGTGCCTGCCCGCCGGCGCGTAACTCGGATCGAACTGGGTGTTGCAGGCGCCATTTCCCATCAAAATGCGCGGGAATTTCTTCGCGGCGCAATCGTCGAAGCAGCTCGCGACATCCTCGATGTGATCCATTCCGAAGAAAATGTTGTAGGCGCGCGACACATCGGGATCGAACGCGGCGGCGCGGTAGGCCGGCGGATTCTTGAGCGCCAAATGCAGCGTGACGAGGCTGTGATTGCCCCAGTGCCAGGCTTTCGCCTTCTCGCGCACCGGCTCGGGGAACAGCTCCTCCCCGGTCATGTGCACAGTGGCCGGAAAATCGATCGCGCTCGCCACGAATTTGCGGCCATTGATCGTGCGCCCGTCGGCCAGTGTCACGCCGCTGGCGCGACCGCCGGTAACCTTGATGTCCTTGACGTCGGCGCCGGTGACGATCTCGCCGCCGCCGGCTTCGACGATGCGCGCGAGCGCAAGCGGCAGCGACATCGCACCACCGGCCGGCAGCGTGAAGCTCGCTATATTGGCGAAGATGGCAGGAAACACGATGCCGGCGCCGGGCACGTTCTCGGTCGTGATCACGTGCATATAAGATGTAAACAATGTGCGGATGCGCTCGTCGACGAAATGCTTGCGCACGACGCTGAAGAGGTCGTGCTGCGCATGCGACAGTAGCTCTTTGGCCTTGGGACCGCTCAGCCGGTCGACGAGCTGCTCACGCGGCATCGGTGCGTTGTAGAGCAGCGACACCAAAAGCGGCCGCATCTCCTCGCAATAGGTATGCCAGAGCGTTCGGAAGGTCTCGGCGTCCTGCTTTGAAAAGCGCGCGAGCGACGCACAGGTCCGATCGAGATCCTTGTAGACGACAATGCCGGTGCCGTCGCGAAAGACCGCCGCCTGCTGCACCGGTGGCTCGATATAAGAGAAGCCGAAACGATGAAGCTCGAGATCATTCAGCAGCGGGCAGAGCCCCATCCCCATGAAGAAATTGGCGTGCAGGTTGAGCTTGAACCCCGGAAGGAGGCGCTCTTCCGTGCTGGAGCCGCCGCCGATCCGGCTGTTGCGCTCGAGCACGGCGACACGAAGGCCGGCACGGGAAAGATATGCGGCGAGTGTCAGGCCGTTGTGACCAGCTCCGATAACGACGCCGTCGAAATCCGCCATGGTGCCCCCGCCGGCCGCTTTGCATCCCAGACAAGCGTAACGGCTCAAATCCGCCCGAACAACGGCCACGCGGAGCGGCTGCACCGCGCTTGCCAATCCAAACATGCAATGATCGAGTAGCGTAAAAGCTGTGGGGATGATTATGCCAGGTTATCGGTTGGTGAGTTACGCAGACGCAGGCTCGCCCAAAGCAGGTGTGCTGGTCGGCGACCGTATTGTGCCGGCGGCATCGCTGCTGCGCGGCGGAGACGGCATCGATACGTCATCGGTGCTCGGCCTGCTCCGCAACTGGAACGCAGCACACCGGAGCCTGCATGATGCCACTGCAAATGGGCTTCCGCCGGGTGAGGGAATCTCGCTGGCACAAGCGAAGCTGCTCGCGCCGATCCTATATCCGGGCGCGCTTTACTGCGCGGGCGCCAATTATTGGGATCACCTGGAAGAAATGGCTGAAATCGCCAAGCGGGTGACCGGCAAGGCCCCGGCGATGACCAAGGCCAAAGATCCATATTTCTTCATGAAGACAACCGCCGGATCGATCATCGGCACCGGCACAACGGCCCGGCTGCCGCCCTTTTCGCAACAAGTGGACTGGGAGGCGGAGCTTGGTGTCGTCATTGCGCGACCGACTCGAAACGTTCCGGAGGAACGGGCTCTGGATGCGGTCGCCGGATATCTCATCGTCAATGATCTTTCCGCACGGGACCTGATGAAACGCGAAGGCTCACCGTTCGGCATGGATTGGGTCGGGCAGAAATGCTTCGAGGACGCCGCTCCGATGGGACCCTGGCTCACCCCTGCGGCTTATGTTTCCGATCCCAATAATTTGGCGATCAAGTTATGGGTCAATGGAGTGCTCAAGCAAAACTCCAATACCGCACGGCTGGTCCACAATATTGCGGAGCAGATCGCCTATCTGTCGCGTCACTTCACGCTCTATCCGGGCGATGTCATCGCCACCGGCACCCCGGCAGGCGTAGGCATGCCGCGCGGAGAATTCCTCAAGGCGGGCGACGAGGTCCGCATCCAGATCGACAGGTGCGGGGAACTGATCAACAAGATGATCGCGGGCTAAACGCGGTTTGCCCGGATTTCAGGGCGTCAAACCGGCTTCCGTGACAGCGCAACGATTTTCCGCATAAGATCGACCCGGGAAAAGGCTCGCAAGAAGCCACGGGAGGATGAACCATGTCATTGCAGACAATCGTCAAGGCATGCGCTTTCGCCGTCGCCATCGCGCTGGGAGCAGGATCGGCACAGGCTCAAACCGTCACGCTGAAGCTCTCGCACTTCGTTCCGCCACAACATGTGTTCCACAAGTGGATCACCGCTTGGGCGGAGAAGATCGAGAAGGAATCGAACGGGCGGCTGAAGTTCGAGATTTATCCCAATGGCCAGCTTGTCGGGCCGCCCAACCGGCAGTTCGATGCGGCACGCAATGGGATCGTCGACATCGCGTGGTGCCTGCATGGCGTGACGCCGGGCCGCTATCCGATGACTGAATTGGCGAATCTGCCGTTCACGTTTCCCTCCGTCGGCGTCAACCTGCCGGAGATGGCGAAGCGCCTGACCGAACTTGCGCCGAAATATCTCGCCACCGAGCACACGGGGCTCCACATATTGTTCATGAACCAGGCCCCGCCCGTGACGCTCTACTCGAAAGAGCCGATCAAGACGCTGGCCGACTACAAAGGCAAAAAGATCAGGTACGCTTCGATCACCAACAAGCAGATGCTTGAAGCGCTCGGCGCCGCGCCAATGCTTATCCCGCCTTCAGATGCACAGGACGCGATGTCCAAAGGCATCGTCGAAGGCGCGATGTTTCCGCATGAGGCTGGCCTCGCCTACGATCTCGCCTCGGTGGTCAAATACAACATCGAACCGCCCGTTGCTTCCGCCACATTCGCGATGGTTATGAACCCGGCAAAGTACAACTCCCTGCCGGCGGATCTGCGCGCCATCATCGACAAGGAGACCGGGGTTGCCGGTGGGATGAGTTTTGCCGCCGCCTATCAGGCGCAGGAGAAATTCGCGCGCGAGCTCGAAACGTCGAAGAAGGGCTTGCAAGTCATCACCCTGCCTCCCGCCGATGTCGCAAAGATGAAGGAGTTGTCGAAACCCATCATCGACAAGGCGATCGCCGATCTCGAAAGCCAAGGAAAACCGGCGAAGGAATTCTTCGCGGCCTACACGAAATAATCTCGCCTGCAACATCGGTCCGGCGGCGCTACGCGTAGCACCACGCCGCCGGCCGCGCATCGGGTTTGGAAACTGATGGGCGTGCGTGACGGACTTTTGAGGTTGGCCGGAAGGGTACAGCGCGTGCAGCTGTGGCTTGCGGTCGTCGCCCTTGTCGCGCTGATGATGGTCACCGTCGTCGACGTGTTCATGCGCTATCTGTTCAACCGGCCAATACGCGGCTCGTTCGACGCGGTCGAGGGACTGCTGCTGATTTTCGTGTTCAACAGCATGGCGGCGACCTTTTTCAGCCGGCGCAACATCGTGATCGATATCATTGATTCGTTCATTCCACGCAGGAGCAGCGCGGCATTGATCAGGATCGCCGACGTCCTGTCGGTCCTTGTGCTCGCGCTGTTGATGTGGGCGATGTGGGTACCCGCCACACAGTCTTATGCTTACGGCGAGCTCAAGCAGGACCTTGGTTTGCCGATCTTCATTCTCTGGATTGCTGCGCTCGCGAGCCTTGTCGGTACGCTTTTTTGCGCTGTCGCGATCGCGCTGACGCGGTTGCCGGCAGATGGGTCACTCACGGCTGAGCGCCCAGAATGAGCCCGCCGCTGATCGGCTTGAGCGGGATTCTCGTACTCTTCGTGCTGCTGATTCTGCGTGTCCCCGTGCGGATCGCGCTATTGCTGGTCGGCTTTGTCGGCAATGCGGTATTGCTCGGCTGGCAAGGCGCATTCGCGCTCGCCGGCACCGCCCCTTACGACGTTGCCTCCAACTACTCGCTGTCGGTCCTGCCGCTATTCATCGTGATGGGTGAAGTCGCGTCGGAATCGCGCTTGTCGGGCGAGCTGTTTAAAGCGGCGCGGGTGCTGGTGTCAGGTTTCCGCGGCGGGCTGGCGGTTGCAACGCTCGCGGCATCGGCGCTGTTCGGCGCGGTCTCGGGCTCATCGCTGGCGAATGCGGCCACGATGACCCGCATGGCGCTGCCGGAATTGCGCAAGGCGGGCTACGACGACGGGCTAGCGACCGGATGCATCGCAGCCGGGGGCAGTACCGATATCCTCATTCCTCCCTCCATTATTCTCGTCATCTATGCCGCGGTCGCCGAGCTTTCGGTCGCCAAGCTGCTGGCAGCAGGCTTGATTCCCGGCCTGCTACTTACCGGACTGTACATGCTCGTCGCAGTGGGAGTGGCCTATTTCAGGCCGCATTACGCACCCGATCGAGAGCACCATACCTGGCGCGAACGTATCGCCGCCATGCGCGAGCCGTGGCAGTTCATTGCGCTTTTCGTCCTGACGATCGGAGGCATTTACGCCGGGGTTTTCAGTCCGACGGAAGCAGCGTCCATCGGCGCCTTTGGCGCTATCCTCCTCGGCATCCTCGGCCGCCGGATGGGCGCGCGCGATCTTCTGCGCGCCATTGAGAACTCGGTCGTGGTCAGCGGCGCCCTGTTCGTGATCGTGATGAGCGCCAACCTTCTGTCAGCGTTTATCGTACAGGCGCACCTGCCCGAACTTCTGCTCGACGGGGCTCGCGCGATGAACGTTTCCGGGCTCACCGTGATGATTTTCATCATCGTCGGTTACATCATTCTCGGCTGTTTTCTCGAAGCGATCGGAATGATCCTCATTACTGTGCCGGTTTTCCAGCCGCTGATTAAAACGTTCGGCTACGACCCGATCTGGTTCGCAATTATCGTCGTCATCATGGTCGAGGTCGGTCTGATTCACCCTCCGGTCGGCATGAATCTTTTTGTCATCCAGGCGCAGGCGCCGGATGTGAAGATCGCCAGCATTTACAGGGGTATCGTGCCGTTCCTGCTGGCACCGCTGGTGCTGATCGTCCTGATGTTCCTGTTTCCGCAGATCGCCCTGTGGCTGCCGAAGGCGCTGTACGGCTGATCCGCTGTCACTTCATCATTTCTTCCGGCGGGCCCGGGCCCCAGAGATTTGATGCCGAAGGATCCTTCGCCCAGACTTTCGGACGCTGCGGATTGTCGCGGTGCCACGGGCGCGGTTCGAAGTAACCGAGTTCCTCGTCTTTCATCAGATCGAGCTCGCAAAACAATTCGGTGATCAGACCGTTAGGGCTACGGTGATAGGCAAACAGATTGTGGCCGATGCCGTGGCGCCCGGGCCCCCACAACGTCTTGTAACCATTTAGGCTCAGGAAATCGCAGGCCTCCTGCAGCTGGCCCCAGTTGCGCACCTCGAACGCTGTATGGAAATGGCGATTGGAACCGGTGCCCATCAGATTGATCGTGTGATGATCGGGCCCGCAACGCAAGAACACAAAGAAGTCCGCCATCCAGTCGGACTCTCGGAAGCCGAGCACGTCGATATAGAACTGCGCGACCTTCTTTACGTCCTCGCAATGAAAGGCGACGTGACCGAGCTTGTGCGGCACGACGCCTTTGTTGGGAAATTTCTGGTGCACGAAGTCCGGACGCTTGAACACCTCAATCGTCGTGCCTTTCGGATCGTCAAAAACGAGCATGTCGGAGATTGACGGCTCAGGATCTTTCTTGCGCGCCGTCTTCACGCCGTGCTTCTGCGTCTGCTTTTCGAACTCGCTGAGGTCCTCCTGCGGACCGATCTGGAAGCCGACGCGCGTGCATTTGGCCTGATCGCCTTTGCGCAGGACTACCGAGTGATGATCCACGGTATTGGCGAGGTAGACCGCATCCTTCTCTTTACCGATCAGATTGAGGCCAAGGATGTCCGTGTAATATGCGGCCTGCTTGTCGAGATCGGGCATCTCGTAGCTTGCGTGAGCAATCTTGCGAACCCGGATCATCTTTTTCTCCCTCGCGACTTCCGCTTTCGATCGGCTTTTTTGACGGATTTTACTTTTTTAGGCTTTGCCTTCCCGCCTTTCGCCTGCGCCCGGCGACGCGGCAACCTTCTGATCACCTCGACCATGACGGCATTGTCGTGCTCGCCAAGACCCATGTCGATGCAGCGCGCATAGAGTTCGGCGGCACGATCGAGCATCGGCGTCGCAACGCCTGCCCGGTCGGCGAGATCGCCGATCAATTCGAAGTAGTGTGAGATGGTGACCGCGGTCCCCATTGCCGGAAGGAAGCGTTCCTGCGCCATCATCGGCGCACGGATGCCGAATTGGGTCGAGCCGCCGCTGCCGGCGGCGACCGCCTTGATCAGCAGATCGATATCGACACCGGTCTTGAGCGCAAGCGCCATGGCCTCACCGGTGGCGGCCATGTGAACGGCAACCAGCAGATTGTTGATGAGCTTGACTTTGCTGGCCGAACCGAACGGACCGAAGTAGTGATAGACGTCTGTAAAGCCGCGAATGACCGGCTCGACTTTTTTTGCAGCCTCCGCGTCTCCAGCGAGATAAACCACCGCCTTGCGTGCGCTGACCATACTTGGCGTGCCGCCGACTTCGCCGTCGAGAAACAGCGCACCCTTGGAGGCAAGCGGCGCAATCTGGCGCTCCTTGTCGGGGATAAGGTGCGAACCGAGTTCGACCACAATTTGCCCCGGCCGCGCCGAATGGATCAGACCTTGCTTGCCCTGGATCACCTCGTCGAGCGCTTCCGCCGACGGCACGCAGGACAGAACGATATCGGCCTGCGCGCCGATCTCGGCCGGCGAGCGCGCAGGAACACCGCCGGCTTTTTCAAAATCGGCAAGTGAACTGCGGCGATAACCGAGCACCCGGTAGCCGCTCTTGATCAAATTCTCGGCGATCGGCAGACCGATCTTGCCCACACCGACAACACCGACCGTCTGCATACGCCCTCCCGCCGCACCGACTGCCGCCGCCCTTGGCGAGCCTACTTGAACTCCCACCCGTCCCACAAATGTTCAGCCGGTTCCGCGTTTGACCCCCAGTCCGCGCATGAACCGTTCACGAATCTGCACGGGGTCGCGGTCGGTGGCGCCCACCGCCGGTTTAGCGTCGATGCGCGCCGCAATCAGTGTCGGCCCGCCGCCCTTGAGTGCTGACGCAACCAGCTGGTCGAATTCGCTCTCATCGGCGGCCCAGGCGCTTTGGGAAATTCCGGCGCCGCGCGCGATCGCGACCAGGTCGGCCGATGCCGCGCTCGCCGTCGGCTGCGAACCGGTGATCTGGTAGACGCCGTTGTCCCACACCACAATGGTAAGATTCTTCGGCGCGCGCTCGGCCACGGTCGCAAGGCAGCCGAGCTGCATGAGCAGCGAGCCATCGCCTTCGAGCGCAATCACGTGCCGCTGCGGCTGTGCGATGGCGACGCCGAGCGCGATCGGGATCGTGAGCCCCATGCTACCGAGCATATAGAAGTTCTGCGGACGCTGGCCGCTGGCCCAGAGATCGAAATTGGCATTGCCGATGCCGCCGATAACGGCTTCCTCGCGCTTGAGTTGGCCGACAAGCCGCTTGGTCAGGTCGAAACGGTTCATCACCTTTGCGTTGTGCGCGCCGATGGTTGTTTTGCCGGTCATGGCTACCCCTCGAACACTTTGCCGCCGGTGAGCAGCGGCGAGAGGATGAACGTGACCGGCGCCTGCGTCGCCACGGCCTGCTTGATCGAGCGATCGATGGTGAATGCGAGTTCGTCGTGACGCGTGATGGTGACGTTTTCGACGGCGAGCGAATTGAGCACCGGCCGCATCGTCTTGTAGACCAGCGCCTGCCCGAGATTGAATTCGCCCAGCGTGCCGCGCTCGGAAACGAAGATGAGCGCAGGAATTTGCGACGGCACCACCAGTGAGGCCAGCGCATTCGGAATGGTGCCGAAGCCGCTGGTCTGCATCAGGACGGCGCCGCGCATGCCGCCCATCCAGGCCCCCGTAATGATGCCGAGCGCTTCTTCCTCGCGTGTCGCGGCGAAGGTCGTGAAGTACGTGTCGGCGTGAAGCGCCTCGATCAGGGGCGTGAACACCCGGTCCGGAACATAGACGATGAGCTTGACGTCGTTGGCTTTCAGGCTCGCGCGAATAATCTCGTGCCAGGCGGTTGCTCGGGTGGTTTTGTCTGTCATGCGGTGAGCGGCTGCGCCGTTACCTTTGAATATCGTGAAAAACCCGCATCGCCGCCGCTGTCCCGCTGCGAGGCCATTGCTCCAATATTCGCAAAAGCTTAGCCTAAGACAATTCACGGCGCTAATTAGAAAATAATGCCGAACGTAAGGGGAGGACGATGAGCAAATCCAACGGACATTTTGCGCCGTCACGGCGCAGCATCATCAAGGGCGCGGGCGCATTGGCGGCAGGCGTCGCCGCACCGGCGTTTCTGCGCGTGCGCTCAGCCTACGCCGCATATCCCGAGCGGCCGGTGAAAGTGGTGGTCGCGAACACGCCCGGCGGTCCGTCCGACCTGGTCGCGCGCATGATCACCGCCGCGCTTCAGCAATCCACCGGCAAGACCTTTTTTGTCGAAAACATCGGCGGAGCCGGCGGCAATATCGGCATGGGCGCTGCGGCGCGTGCCGAAGGCGACGGCTACACGATCCTGCTCGCCACCAATGCCTACTCGGTGAATGCAAGCCTCTACAAAAAAATCCCTTACGATCCGCTCAAGGATTTCGTGGGCGTGAGCGAGCTCGCGACCTCGCCCAACACATTCGTCGTGCGATCCGAGCTTCCCGCCAAGACGATCAAGGAATTCGTCGCGTTGGCGCGGGCCAATCCGGACAAATATAACTGTGCAACGCCGCCGATCGGAACCACGCCGCAGATCCAGCTGGAAGTGCTGAAGCTGGCGGAAAAGCTGCCAAAACTTGAGGACGTCGTGTTCAAGGGCGGCGGCGACGCACTGCAAGCCCTGCTCAGCGGCACCTGTCAGTTGAGCTCCGGCTCGTTGCCGCCGGCGGCCCAGCATATCAAGGCCGGCACCTTGCGCTGCCTCGCGGTCACCGGTGAAACGCGCTGGCCGGACATGCCCGACGTCCCGACCATGCTGGAGTCCGGCTATAAGGATTTCGTTTTTGCGACCGACACGGTGCTGCTGGCGCCGTCGAAGACACCGCCGGAAGCCATCAAGTGGATCGAGACCGAGACGCTCAAGGTGCTCGGCACCGCTGAGATGAAGGAAAAATTGTACAAGGCCGGCTTCCAGGTTCGGGCGAAGGGCGCCAAGGACGCCTGGACGCGGGTGACGAAGGAAATCGATATGTTCAAGAACATCATCGACCAGGCCGGGATCGCCAAGCTCTAATTTCGGCTTCAGATCACCGCGCCCGCCGCGTCCAAGCGACGGCGGGCGCTCTAACGACCAAGGCTGCCGGCGTGCAGATCATAACCACCGAACCAATCGCGATCAGCCTGCCGATGCGCAAGCCCGTCATCATGGCGGGCGAGGAAGTCCGCCGCGCCGACAACGTGCTGGTGCGGATCGAAAGCGACAACGGGCTCGTTGGCTGGGGTGAAGCCGCGTCTGCGCCGGTGATGACGGGCGACACGCTGGAAAGCATCGTCTCGGCCGTACATTATCTAAGCAGCGCGCTGCGAGGCCGTGACCCCGCCGACATCGCCGGAGCGCTGGCAGCCATGGACGGCCGCATGTATGGCAACCACGGCGCCAAGGCCGCGATCGAAATTGCCCTGCACGATCTGGCCGGTCGCGCCGCGGAAAAGCCGGTGCACGCATTGCTCGGGGAAAAGAAACGCAGCCGCATCCCGCTGCTCGGCGTGATCGGCGGCGGCGATTTTGAGGGTGACCTGCGGGACGCCGAAAGCAAGAAGAGCGCCGGCGTGACCGCCTACAAGATCAAGGTCGGCATCGACACGCCGGAAAACGACGCCGCACGGACGCGCGAGATCTGCAAGGTGCTCGGAGATGGCATGCTCATCTCCGCCGACGCCAACCAGGGTTACAGCGTCGATCAGGCTCTCACCTATGTGCGCGCGGTGAACGGGTCGGGCCTCGATTTCTTCGAGCAGCCGGTTGCGGCCGAGGCGCTCGTCGGCATGGCGAAGGTGGCTGCCGCAACCGATATCGCCATCGGCGCTGACGAAGGCATTCACTCGCTCGACGACATCCGCCGTCACCACGACAGCAAGGCCGCGCGCGGCGTGAGCCTCAAGGCGATCAAGCTCGGCGGCATCGGTGCGGTGACCAAAGCGGGCGAGCTCTGCGACCGCCTCGGCATGAGCGTGAACATCTCGTGCAAGACGGGGGAATCGAGTGTTGCCTGCGTGGCCGCGCTCCACGTCGCGTCGGTGATCCCCAATATCGGCTGGGCGCTGACACTGACCCATCTTGGGCTTGCCGAAGACATTGCGAAAAGCCCGTTGCCGACCGGCAAGGGTTTTGCAGAAAGTCTCGATCGCCCGGGTCTTGGCATCGAGGTCGACGAGGATCGCGTCAGCCGGCACCGTGTGCAGATTGCGGCGCGAAGCGTCGCCTAGATTTTGCTCTTGCAAATGGCGGCGAACGCTTCGTTGGTGCAGCCGCTCGCGCTAGTGGGGGCGAAGCTCACGACCGCCTTACCGAAACATCCGCCGCCTTGCCGCCGAGGCGGCTCTGCACCAGCACAAAAAATGTCCTGGTACAGATTTTCTGCCACGATCAAACTTCTAAACGCTGTCACAATCAAAAACTTGGACAGCCGCGACAGGCATTTGGATAATTGTGAAAATAAATAGGCCGGCGATGCAGCTTTAACGCATCAGTTCCGTAATCACCGCTTCCGTTGAAGTTCAGAACGCGACTTTGAGGCCGGCCTTGGCGGCGGCTGTCCGGGTATGGCCGGACATCAAGGTTGCCTCGAAGGCACCGAACAACGACATGCGATCGGTGGCACGGAAATCGAAGCCGGCGCCGGCGACTACGCCCAGCGCGCGGTTCTCTTTAGTCCGTTCGGCCGAGGGACCGTCGTGCGCGGGCGTCAAGTTCAATCGGCACATGCAGGGAACTGTTGGGAAGTTGCGCATTGCGCAGCGGCTCCGGCTTCGGCACTAGCTGCCTGCAGAGCGAAATGATCCTGCCGCACATGCTGGTGCAGCCTGATTCATATTCGCTGCGGCATATGTTCATGCATTCGCGAAAATCGCAGCTGGCTTCGCGTGCGTGAGCCGAAGTCGCAGCGATAAAAAACGTAACCGCAAAAACGAAAACACAAGCATGACGCATGCGAAAGGCCCCGCGTTACAGCGACCTTATGCTTCATCGCGCATTGCGTGACGTCTCGCGTCATCCGCTCGCGGGAATACCGATCTTATGATGAACGCCGTTCGTCGCAGGTCTTGCTGCCCAGTCGATATTCCGGCGCATATGCCCAGCGGCCGAATTGGACGGGCCTACCTTTTCCTCCGTTCGAAGGCCTGCCCATGGACATGTGGCGCAGCGTTCACGCGTCGCGCTTGAACATCCGGGCAAGCTCCCGGCGTCGATTTCACGCCGGGAGCCCGATGACGCGCGCATCGGATTCTCGGCCTAGTGTAAACGGTGGAGCGGAGCGACATGTTCTCCGACCCAGGAACTGAGCATCTGGTGATAGAGCGAGGCCGAATGCCACAGCACGTCGCTATAGCGCCTGCCCTTTTCCGAATCGGGGCCAACCGGCGCGCAAAGGTCCATCCCCATCGTCAGGTGGTGCTGATCGACGTCGGTGTGGACTTTCCAATAGCGGCCACTGAGAACTTTCAGCCTCTGGAGTACCGGGATCACGGCGGAATAGAAGTCAAAAGCGACGCCTTCGCTGAGCAGATTGAGCCCGACAACCTGCACGTCATGTGGCTCCCGCAGCGCGCTGCGCCACGAAAACGCGGTGCAATTCGCGGTTTCCTGCGTGGGAGGGACCGTGCCTGGCTCGGCGCCCTTGAGAAATCCGTGCTCATTCATCCAGGCGATAAGCTGGTCAGGGTGATCGGCTTCCTCGAGCGCGTGCTCGGCAAAAACCGACTGCCAGCGCCGATCGTGGCAGAGCGAATAGCGCAGGCACAGCGCCTGCGTAAACTCACGCGATTGGTGGATGAGCTGGTGAATCCATTGCAGGTCGTTTGGACGATCTGCGCGGGTCAGGCTCTTGAAGAAAGGCCCTCGCCGAATTTGCGAGCGATATTCCTCGGACTCTTTCACTAGCCACTCCATGCGCGTACTCCCATTTACGATGAGGACACGAAACGAGTGGGCTATAAATGCGATTTATCGGCTTGAATCTTGGCTCGCTACGACGACGAATGGGTCGGACGCGAAGACTTTTATTCACGCCAAACAAAACGTTAGCGGCTGCTCGATGCCTCGAGCAATTTCGTGCCGTCGTTGCGCACGTCACGTGGCGTCATGCCAAAGCGTCGTTTGAACGAACGATTAAAATAGGACAGATCACCAAAGCCCGCGTCATATGCGATCGAGCCGACTGGATTTTGCGCCAGCCGCGGTTCGGTCAGCATGCGGTGGGCGCGACTGAGACGCTGCAATAGCAGGAATTCAGAGAACGTTGTGCCTTCGCTTTCAAAGAGCCGCTGCAAATTGCGCGGCGTGAGTCCGAGATGGGCTGCCACCGCGCCGACCGAAAGCTCGCGCCGGCTACTGTTCTCGACGATGTACGACTTTGCCATTCGCAACCGCGCTGCCGGGATTGCGTGTCCCGCCGCTACGCCGTCACGTGCGGCGCCAAGCGCGAGTGCAACGAGGTCGTGCAAATGATTGACTGCGGTTCGCCGGAACTCCGGCGTCGCCAACGCGATGTCGTTGAACAGCGGGGCTGCATAACCTGCCAGCAGTTTGAGCGCGTCTGTATTGCACGGAACAACCTGCATAACGACGTCATCGACATAGGTGACCATCGACGACAGGATTGATCGCGGGATCCGAAACGAAAGCGCGCCGCCGTACGAATGACGATCGAATACTTTCACCTCGCTTGCACTCATTAGCAGGGCATCGCCTTCACGTAATGCAACATCCCGGCCACGGGCTGTGACCGTGGTTTTGCCTGTCTGATTGATAATAAAAACGAGATCGCCGTTGCCATCGGCCAGATACTCGCGCGTTCGGATGATGCGAACGGGCGAACTTGCGGTCGACATCACTCGCACCCCAGGCAAGTCGCGCGCCAAGATCGAGTATTCCAGCCTCGCGTCACCGATCGGCTCGATATCGAGCTTCATCACCACCCGACAGCAATGATCACGCCACATCGCGACGCGATCCTTGTCCGGAAGGTCGTCGGTCGAAAGACGGAACGTTGTCAGGCCCGCTTGATCCATAAACTTATCGTCCATCCATGCTGCCCTGCATGGGTCAGCGCCTTGCGGCGTCTCCAAACAGGGACATTTCGACAAATTTGACGAATGGAAAAGTTATTTGCCGGCGGTCTTCGCCGAGAATAGCCCTCGAGCGCTGCCTACCAAGGCGGCCCCGTACGGTTCAGCGAAAACATTCGTTGCCCTGCCCTCTTTGGTCGCGAGCTGTCAGCAAAACAAACACATACGCATCCTCCGAACGGAGGAGGTGTCGGCATATGGCGCTCATCAGCCCGGTATCTGAAAGATAAAGTAGGCATACCGTGCACACTCACCGCGTTCCCGCGGGCAATTCGCAAGCTGAACTTGAATTAAGCGACATAGCGAACGTCTATTCTTGCTGTGTCCCGACTGCTCCCTTTCATTATGACTTGCTGTCACCGGCAAGACGGTTGTATACGCACGCCACCACAAGCGGTCTTGGTTTGCGGCGCAATCGACTTGGCTGAGAGTGCAACACGCGTTATCCGGGCGTTTCCGCGATAGTTCTTCGCGGGGGGCAGGCATGACTTTCTGGTCAACGGACACAATACCTGAACGCGAACGCTTCTCGTTCTGGCGCGAAATTATTTGCAACACGATCTTCAGCATTTCGCCTGAGGCGCCAAGCGAGCGCTTCTCCGCCCGCGTGCGTGTACGCAGCTCGGGACTGTTGCGCTTCGCAATGTGCCAATCCACCAGCTACGAGATCATCCGCACCCAGCGCGACGTCAACAGGGCGCCGGCGGACTACTACACCGTCTATTTGCAGCTGCAGGGTCGGACGCTGATCAACCAGTGCGACGATTCCGCATCGCTTGATTGCAACGACATCGTTCTTTCCGACTGTCGCCGCCCCTACAGCGCCACGCTGTCGAACGACGGACTGCGCGCAGTGGCGGTGCTGCCGCGCCCGATGGTCAATTCCCGTGCACCCTGGCTGAGCCAGCGGGCGCTCCACAAGATTCCTTCGAGCTCTCAATATATCGACCTCGCCCGGCGCCACATGATTCAGCTGATGTCCGAAAAGATCGGTGATGGCGAGACGGATCTGTTGACGGAAAATCTATGCAATCTGCTGGCGCTGGCGAGCGCACCGGATATTCCGCCGAGCCGCCTGCGGACAGAGCTTCAGACCGCTGCCATGCTGACGTTCTGCCGCCAGAACCTGCATCGTCCGGAATTGTCCCCGCAATTCGTCGCATCGCATTTTTCCGTATCGCTCAGAACAGTCCATAGCCGCTTTGAAAGGTTGGGAACGACATTTGGCCGCTGGCTGCTCGAGACCCGGCTCGATGCCTGCTCGAAGGTGCTGAAGGGCCAGCGCCGTCACCGCTACATTTCCGAGGTCGCCTACAATTGTGGATTCAATGATCTGTCTCACTTCAACAAGGCGTTCCGCGCCCGGTTTCAAATGGCGCCGACCGAGTGGCGCGATCAGTTCGTGAAGAACCAATGATACCCAAGATCGGTACGACCACCTGGTCAACCGACTCGATCGACGAGCGTGAACGTTTTTCGTTCTGGCGAGAGATGGTTTGCCGGAATGTGTTCAACGTCTCGGTGCAGGCGCCGCCGAAACGGTTCTCCGCCAGTATCACGGCACGCAGTCACGGGGCGTTTCGATTCGCCATGTGTGAATCTACCACTTATGACGTCGACCGGACTCAGAAGGACATCTCCAACGAGTCGGCGGATCACTATTTAATGTACCTGCAACTGCGTGGGCATACGCACTTCACACAGGCAAACGATTCAATTGAATTCGGCCGAAACCATATTGTCATTACGGACGGGCGGCGGCCTTACCACGCCGCTCTTTTCGATGACGGCCAGTTCCGCCGCCAGGCCATCGCCGTGCTGCCGCGGTCTTTCATCGAAGCGCGCGCCCCCTGGCTGCGCCGGCGCCCGCTCTCAAAGCTTGCGTCAAATTCGGTGTATGTCGACCTGACTCGCCGGCATTTGCTGCAACTGACGGCGGACGACCTGACCGACGGTGAATTGGCCCTGCTGACTGAAAATCTCTGCAATCTGCTTGCACTGGTCGATCACGCCGAAACCCCGATCAGCCGCGTGCAGCCCGAACTGCAGCTCGAGGCGCTGCTCGACTTCTGCCGTCGAAACCTGCATGACCCCGCGCTATCTCCGGATTTTGTAGCAGCGCAGTTCGGCATCTCCACGCGGACCCTGCATCTGCGGTTCGAGAAGCTGGAGCAAACTTTCGGCCGTTGGCTGCTCGACGCCCGGCTCGATGCGTCCAGCAATGCGCTCCGCAATCCGCGGCAGCATGCTTCCAGCATCTCGCAAATTGCCTATAGCTGTGGTTTCAACGATCTATCGCATTTCAATAAGGCGTTCCGCACGCGTTTCGGCGCATCGCCGAGTGAATGGCGCGCTTTGTGAGAACATTGCCTCCAAAAGGTCGAGGCCGGCGTGATGACGCCGCTTGGCTCGACACCACGGACAATTCCTTGATTTCAAACAAGACCTGATCGAGGGACGTCAATCGACAAGCACGCTGGAGTAACCGGCGACGAGCTTGACGAGGTCGGCCTGCCGGCTGACCCCGGTCTTTTCGAAGAGGCGGCCGAGATGTGTTTTGATTGTTGTATCGGCGACCCCGAGATTTCCGGCAACCTGGCGCACACCACCGACATTGACGATCGCGCGAAGCACACGGAGCTCGGTCGGCGTGAGTTTGTAGGTCTTGCCGATCACCTCTGACGAAGGCTCGGCCTCGAGCTCTGCCTTGCGCACAAAAAGGGCTGCAACTGCATTCGAAGCAGTGCCGGCCCTTCCCTTTTCGCCGGCGGTCAGAGGCAGAACATGCGCAACGTAACGCTCACCGGCGCGGGCTTTCATTGGAAGAGCACTGCCCTTGCCACCGGATTCTGCATCATTCTTACCCGCGGCAACGAACGCCGCGTGCAGGGCTTGGTCGACCTGAGGATCGATCGCGGTCAACCGACCATGGACACCACGAAGTAGATCGCCTTTGTCGAGCGCGGCGCGACCAGCCGCATTGCCGTGCACAATCAACCCATCGGCGTCGATTAGAAAGATCGCGGGGTTGAGGCCGTCGAGAATATCCGCGAATGTGGCCGCTTCCGCCTGGCTGAAATCGATCACCTTGCCGGTGCGAACCGCGCGCCTGACGTGCGGCACGATGAGATGCATCCGCCGGCGCATCTCGTCATCGACCATGCCGCTCGCTTCGTTCCGCGCCACGCTGAGATACGCACAGCTCGTAGCAGATTTTTCCAGCACGGCATTTGCAGCATCGATCCACCCCTGTGGCTGCGCCCATTCACGAAAAAACCGTCCCGCGCGAAATTCGTCATAGGGAACCAGGTCGGGGACGCTGACGATCTGCTCGACTTCACAATCGTACAGGCTGGCAACAGGATCGAATTTCCAATAGGTCTCGGCATAAAGCCGTACAAAATACGGATCGACGCCGGACTGATAATGGATGTTTCCGGATTTGCTGACTGAATCCTTGGACAGAAGTCCGGCTGCTTGCCCGCCTGCATAGCAGGCGATCTTTGCGAGCACGGAGGTCCACCGCGACGAATCGAGCGCCGCGTCATAGATATCGCCGATAAGTTGTGTGAGACCTTGATCTTCTTTCATGTCATCCAGCGCACCGGCTTCGCACCCGGGCGCTAACACAGCGATCCCCCGGTGCAGATTCGACTCAGCCGGTGCGACCGCTCGGCCGGTCCAGCTGCACGAGCGGTAATCTATGACATTCGTCTAGGGACTTCTTGGACGAGAGCGCAAACGATTTGGTCTACAGCGCGTAATCCAACGCATTAACCTTTCAGCTGCGCCAACGTTGGACGTAAGAAATGAAACAAAAGGTCGCAGCCGCCTGATTGATGTCGAAAGACAAGATCCCGGTGGGATTGCAGGTGATGCGCGCAATCATGTTGATGTGGGAGTCATAGCAGCTGCGTATAACCGAACAGCGATCGACATTCGAATATGTGAAAGTTCGGGATGTTATCCCATTACCTTTGGCAGCTGTTTCCCGCCCACTTTGCCCGCCACCGCAAAAGAACATTTCCGGCCTTTCCATTAAACGGGAGGGTGCCCCCGCTTTCGCGGGGCCGGGTTACGCGCGATTTTCAAGCGATGAATCCCGGCCTGCCGCCCAATTGCGTGCGACCGAGCCGTCGACGATCCGCGATGCGATTCGCGTGCATGCGACACTTGATCCACACGGTCCGCGATTGTCTGCACCGAACGCCCTCCCCTGAGATTCGGCGAGCTTGATCGCACGGGGACCACAACACCTGCACGACGATATTCGCAGGCGTTGTCGCGAATGAATTGCAGGGCCGAAATGCAGGGCGCGGAATGCGATAGCGTCACGCGCTGAATTCCACTATTGGATCGTGCGAAGCGAACAAACCCCGCTCCACGATGAAAAGCCCACCCAAACTGGTGCAGCTGTCGGTGCTGACCCTTGCCTTCGCGCTGAGTCAGGCATTCCGGACGATTCCGTCCATTACGGTCAACGGCATTGCCGAGGAATTACAAGCCGGCCCCGCTGCCCTGGCCTTGTTCGGCGGCATGTTTCATTGGAGCTTTGCATTGATGCAGGTGCCAGTCGGCCTGGTGCTCGACATATTTGGCGTGCGCCGCGCAGTGATTGCACTTTCCGGCTTCGTCATATTGGGCGGAGCAATCTGCACGTTCGCTCCCGACATGAACTCCTTGTTCCTGGGCCAGATCCTGATCGGGATGGGCTGTTCCCCGGCATTCATGGCCGCGATCGTGTTTACGTCGAAGCATTGGCCGGTGGCACGCTTCGCCGGAATCTCCGGCCTCGTTTTGGCCATCGGCAGCGGTGGAATGCTGTTATCTGCGACGCCGCTAGCCTGGGTCATCGATCGCTGGTCCTGGCGAAGCGCGTTCGCTGTCCTGACGATACTGTCGATATTCACGCTGCTCGCATCTGCATTGATACTGGAAAAATCCGCGGTGCAGCGCACGCGAAATCTTGCGTCCGAAATCTGGGGCGGCTTCTACGGGCTTCGGTTCGTCCTGTTTGGCCGCCGGCCCATTGCACTTCTTGCCATTGGCTTTGTCAGTTACGGCGCTGTCATCACGATCAGGGGTCTCTGGATCGTACCGATGTTCGTCGAGCGGTACGGAGTGAGCCTGCTTTCGGCGGGGAATGTGGCGTTGTTCTTTTCAATTGCGATGATCATTGGTCCGGCGGTCGGAGGCTATCTCGACCCCGGCGACAAGGCCCGCCCGGCCGCCATCACGATGATGGCGCTGGCAATCGCAGCATCGATCTGCGCCCTGGCGATATTCGACGGCTTTTCGCTCTGGCTCGATGCGATCCTCTGCATCACGATTGGTTTTCTTTCGGGTTTTTTCATTCTCGTATACGCCGAGGCCCGCAGCTCCTATCCGCCTGAACTGACCGGTCGCGGACTGACGGCATTGAACATGAGTTTTTTTCTCGGGGCCGCGGTTGCCCAGTCGCTGTCAGGAATTATTGCCGTTGGCGCGCAACAGGTTGGCTGGAATGCGACCGATGCCGTTCTGCTTTTTCTGGCCGCGGCACTACTTGCCGGAACAGTCTGTTTTTTCACATTGATACGAGCGGCCAAGCCCAACGTTTCCTGAGTGATGCCCCGCGAGCGCCGGTCCGACGATGCCAGCGAGATGTTAGGGCAAGGGCCCCAAGGTCAGGAGCATAAAGCCCATGGCGACCATGCCTGCGAAGCTGATGAGATCGACGGAGTCAAAGGACATCCTCATGGCTGCTCACCTCGAAACATTTATGCGCTGATCACTCTTTGCAATCCAGGGTGCCTCTCAAAGTCTGAGCGCACCTCATCGTCGAGTTCGGGGAAACAAGCCTGTAGCCATCGCTATCGAAAACGCTTGCTTGCTTTTTGATGGCCTTGCCGGCGGATTGGTTTGTCGGAGCTTTTTTGACGTACCCAAAAGCAGGAGCAGTGGCCCCGCACAGGACAAGCACCGCCACAGAGCAAAGCGTTGCGTAGACGAAATTCATCCCGACCTCCCTTTCGGCAAATTTTTCGGCGTCGCCGGTGCCGATCCGGATCGCGCCCGTTTGTGAAGTTTGGGCGGTTTCTGTGAAAAAGAGTTTTGGATGTGGCGATAAATTTTAGTTCATAAAACTCAATTGATCCGGAACTTTGCTGCGCAAATCATCACACGAATGGACGAGATCCGAGCAAGTTCAAAGCATTTTAGGTAATTTCTCAGCATCACTGACGGAATCGCTGCGACGCCAGAGTTGCTATGGAAGCTCATGACCGGCGCCCTGACGACTTAATAGCGACGGTGAGGCATGTTGATCTGCGGCGAGAATACCAATCCGCTCGTGAGCCCAAGCAGCGTCACGACGCCGTGAGCTACTACAACCGTTTTGACGTGTTCGGTCTCAAGGTCAACCGCAAGCGGCTAGCGCCGATTTCCTTGCCTGGAAAGGCTTCCAGATGCCGGCGGCAAGATTGCCGCGTCGACGACCGACGCACCGAATTTGATTTCCGCGTATGTATATAGTCCCCCGGTGGGGCACGCCGAATTTTTAACGCTTCCCTTGTACGATCTATTTTTACTTTTGATTAACAGATGACGCGCCCCGATGAGCTCGACCAAACCGCAACCGATTTATCGCGGGCCGCTGATTTCCGAACTTGAACAGGCGGTCCGGATCGGCTCGCAGGAGACGCGCGTCAGGACGCTCAGGCGTATCACCGACCTCTTTCTGGGCACCAAGGAAAAGCTCAGCGAAGAGCAAATCGAGGTGTTCGACGAGGTTCTCAGTCATCTGATCGCGCGAATGGAGTCAACGGCGCTGATCGAGCTCAGCGAGCGTCTTGCACCAGTCAACAACGCACCGAACAACGTCGTCCACACGCTTGCGGTCGACGACGAGATCGCAGTCGCAGGACCCGTTCTTGCGCTGTCCAGTCGCCTGACCACGCAGGATCTCGTCGAAATTGCCATGGCCAAGAGCCAATCGCATCTGCTGGCGATTTCCAGGCGTAGTCATCTCGGCACGTCCTTGACCGATGTACTTGTGGAGCGAGGCGATACGCAAGTCATCACCGCGCTTGCCGAGAATGCGGGGGCGGAGTTGTCGGAGAAAGCGTACGCCGGTCTGATCGACAAATCCGAGACCGACGAGACACTTCTGGAGAAACTCGGCCTGCGCGTCGACATTCCACTCCATATTTTCCGTCGTTTGTTGGAACGCGTGAGCGAGGCGGTCCGTACACGTATCCTGGCATTGGCTCCCGCCGCGAAACGGGACGACATCGCGGAAATTTTGGCCAGCATTTCGAATGATACTGTCGAAGCCGACGAAGTGGATCGTGACTTTGCGGCGGCAGAACGCCTTGTGCGGCTGATACATGAAAAAGGCGAGCTTGATCAGGTCGCGCTGCTGGGATTTGCAAAATCACGTCAGTATGCGGCGGCCGTTACTGCACTTGCGACGCTGTGCGATGCTTCCGTCGACATGATCAAACAGATGCTGGACGATGGTCGCAACGAACCCCTGCTGATCCCCTGCAAGGTGGCAAACGTATCCTGGCCCACCTTGCGGGCCTTGCTGCAGGACGAGGTCCTTGGACGAACGGCTTCGGACGACGAGTTGATCAAGCTCAAAAGCGACTACAACAAGTTGTCACCCACGACAGCCAGGAAAGTGCTTGAGTTCTGGTCCGAACACCGGACATACGCAAAAACCCCAAACTAAGCTTTTTGCCCAACTGCCAGTCTCCGGCGCAGAAAACGCCGTGGCTCGCTTGCCAAAATAACGCGAGCCCGTCCCGACGCTTTTCCTGTAACATGCCGCAAAAGGCCCAGAGGCCTTTTTCGTAAGCGTCAGGGAGGGCAAGTATGAGAACTCCAAGGATGAGAGCCGCGAGTCTTGCGGCCGCGTTTTTGTTCGTAACGGGAGCCGCCTCGATGTCTGTGGCCAAGACGTACGTCTACGTGTCAAACGCGCAGGACGGCAATATCGATGCCTACATCATGGACACGGGCAGCGGTGCGCTGACGCCAATCGGCAAAACCGATGCAGCCAAACTGGTCATGCCAATGGCGGTAAGCCCGAACAAAAAAACTCTTTACGCCGTTATCCGCTCGCAGCCAGTGCGCGTATTGAGCTACGCCATCGATCCCGCGAACGGCAAGCTGACACAGAAAGCGTCGGCGCCGCTTCCTGACAGCATGCCGTATGTTTCGACCGATCGCACAGGACGTTTTCTTTTCACCGCCTCTTACGGCGGCGACAAGATTGCGGTGAGCCCAATCGGTGAAAACGGACTCGTTGAAGCGGAAGCGAGTCAGGTCATTCCCACCGGTCGCAATGCACATTCGATCCTGCCTGATCCGAGCAACAAGTTTGTGTACGCGGCCACGCTCGGCGCCAATCAGGTGCTGCAGTTCACCTTCGACAGCACGACCGGCAAGCTCACGCCCAACCAGCCTGCGGCAGTCAGCCCGGATGCTGGTCACGGCCCTCGCCACATGATCTTCTCGCCGAACAGCAAGAACCTCTACGTGCTCAACGAGCTTTCCGGACATGTGACGCAATACGCGATCGATGCCGGCAAGGGCACACTGACGCTTGTTGATAGTGTCGACTCGGTGCCGAAGGAGGCAGGTCTTGCCTGGGGCACGGCACAAGCTCCGGTCGGCGCCTCGCCCGCGCCCGCAGCGGCCAAGGATGACAAGCCGAAAGTCTGGGCAGCCGATATCCAAATCACGCCCAACGGCAAATTCCTGTACACAACGGAGCGCACGACCAACAAGATCGCCCTGTTCACGGTGGCAGCCGATACGGGCAAGCTTGCTTATGTCGCCAATTATTCAACCGAGGCTCAACCGCGCGGGATCAGGATCGATCCGACGGGCCAATATCTCATTGCCTCTGGCGAAAAGTCGGATCGCGTATCGGTGTACAAGATCGATCAGGCTACGGGAAAACTTGGCGAGCCCAATCGCTACCCGGTTGGAAATGGTGCGAACTGGGTGGAGATCGTCGAACTCCAGTAGACGAGAGCGACAGTCCATAAACTCTAGGCCTCGAGCCGTGTTGCTCGAGGCCTTTGTTTGTCTGGCTCATCGAAATGAGCAAACGCGAATGCCAATGATGGCCAGCTCCCTTGGTTCGGCTTGAAATTACGTGGTCGCGACCGCGGGTACGACCGTTTGATCACTTCGCCTCTTCGGCCCCCCAGCCAGGATCTGGACGACACCGGCAGCAAATCCGATCAACGTGCCGATCTGCCAGGCTGGTTCGTAAGAGCCGGAAAGATCAAAGATCAGGCCGCCGCCCCATGCTCCCAGCGACGAGCCAACCTGGTGCACAACGAAAGATACACCGAGCAGGGTCGCCAAATAGCGGGTGCCAAAAATCTCGGCAACAATACCGCCAATGAGTGGTGCCAAGCCAGGCCACCAAAGGAGACCCATCGCGGCAGCGAACAGGAGCGTGGTTGTTGGCGTGGGCGGCAAGGCGAAATAGGCAGCGAATATAATCGCTCGGAGAATATACATAAGCCCCAGCAGGATGTGCTTGGGATACCGCGCGCCAAGCCAGCCGGTCACCAATGAACCGACTGCGCTCGTGCCGCCAATAACCGCGAGCGCTTCCGCGCTCAACATCGGGTCCTGGCCGCAGAACGCCAGATAGTTCGGCAAGTGTGTCGTCAGGAAGATCAGATTGAGGCCGCAAACGAAATATGCTCCAGACATCACGAGAAACTGCCGATTCCGGATTGCTTGGCCGAGCACCTCGCCCATCGAGCTGGTTGCAGTGCTGCGCACCGGAATCTTGTCGGCGCCGCCGGCCCAAAATGCAGCGGGTAACATCACGAGCGCCATCAACACAAAAAGCAGCACTGCAATCTGCCATGGCTCGTGTGCCAACAGAGCCTGCGTGGCGAGCGGCACGACGACGGTGCCGAGCGATCCAGCCGCAGCGACCAGGCCAAGCGTTATGGTGCGTCGCTCCTCTGAGACGGCACGCACACATGCGGCTATTCCCAATGACGTTGCCGTGCACGATAGCGCCACCCCGATCAAACTGCCGGAGATAATCAGTGCAAACAGCCCTTGGGCCACAGCCATGATTGCCAGGCCGAGAATGTAGATCGCCGCGCCCACCATCATCGTGATGCGCAGCCCATAGCGATCGGCGGTCGCGCCAACGAATGCTTGGGAGAGGCCCCAGACAATGTTCTGTATCGCGAGCGTGAGCGTAAAATCAGCTGCGGTCAGAGCCAGATCCTGCGTGACTGGCGTCAGAAAGAGTCCGAAACTCTGACGTATCCCCATTCCGAGCGTGAACAACAAGGCGACTCCAATGACGATGAGTCGCGCTTGGCTGCTTCCAGGGATTTGTGACATTCAGAGGCCGATCCAAGGGGGGTGCAGGCTGGCGCTTCCTTGACGTATCCAAAACAATTTCCGCAGGTCAAGGATCGCTGGAGAATTCGTTCTGACGGAGGGTGGCGGAGGGAACGCTACCGCAGATAAAGTTCTCTATGCGGCAATTCCGCATACTTTTGTGATTTTGGGTGTATCGCGACGTACCTGATTCAAGCACCTCCCCACGGCCATAGAATTTACGTTGTTATTTCATGGGTTTGATAGCTAGTCTGCGCGCGTATTATGCCGCTAGCTTCGCGACGAGCGCACATGACCTGGTCAATCATTGCCCACGACAGTGCCACCGGCTGTTTCGGCATTGCCGTTGCAACGAAGTTCTTTGCGGCTGGCGCCCGGGTGCCTTTCATCGGCGCCGGGATCGGAGCCATTGCAACTCAGGCGCTTATTAATCCGTTTTACGGGACAAAAGGTTTGCGCCTCCTCCGCGAAGGCATGACAGCGAATGAGGTCGTGAAGGAGCTCGTCGCCGCGGACGAGGGACGCGATCACCGCCAGGTCCACCTTATCGATGCGAGCGACCGCATCGCCGCGCATACCGGGACGGCCTGCATCGGGTGGCACGGGCATCTTGCCGGAGAAGGATTTTCCGTAGCCGGAAATATGCTTGTTGGCGCAGGTGTTCTCAACCAGACAGCAAACACCTACCGCACCGGTGAGGCGCTTCCATTTCCGCGCCGGCTTGTTGCTGCGATGCTGGCCGGCGAAGCCGCCGGAGGCGACAAGCGCGGCAAGCAGTCGGCCGCACTGCTCATCTATGGCGAAGAAGAATGGTCCGATCTTGATCTGCGCGTCGACGATCACCCCGAGCCATTGGCCGAGCTCGAGCGGCTCGAGCGCGTGAGCCGCGAGCGATGGATATCATTCCGCCGCTTCCTGCCGGGCCGCCGAGATCCGGTGGGAGTGACTGACCGATCCGTCATCGAACGCGAAATCGCCCGCGAGCTTGCCGGCGAGAAGCGACAATGACGCCTCTCGTCGACGTTGAAAATCTAAGGGTCGTATTTCACGGCGACCGCGGCCGGATAACCCACGCGGTCGAAAGCGTAAGCTTCGACCTCGCGCCAGGGGTGACACTTGGGCTCGTCGGTGAATCCGGCTGCGGCAAGAGCGTCACCGCTCTCGCAATCATGGGACTGCTGCCGAAAGGATCCGCCGAGGTTTCCGGTCGCGTGAGCTTTGACGGCAATAATCTGCTCGATCTCACGGACGCGGCGATGCGCGATCTTCGCGGCGATCGCCTTGCCATGATTTTTCAGGAGCCGATGACGTCGCTCAATCCGGCCTACACGATCGGCGAGCAAATCATTGAAACGTTGGTCCGCCACCGCGGGCTTGCCCGCGGCCAGGCGCGGGCCCGCGCCATTGAACTGCTGCAGGACGTACGAATTCCATCACCCGAGCAGCGGGTCGATGAGTACCCGCACAAGCTTTCGGGCGGCATGCGTCAACGCGCGATGGTCGCTATGGCGCTTGCTTGCGACCCACAGCTGCTGATCGCAGACGAGCCGACAACGGCGCTTGATGTCACCATTCAGGCGCAGGTGCTCGACCTCCTGCGAAGCCTGAAGGCGAAAACCAACGCAGCAATTGTCCTGATTTCGCACGACCTGGGGGTGGTCGCGGAGATTTGCGACGAAGTTGCGGTTATGTATGCCGGTGAAATCGTTGAACGCGGGCCGGTTGATGCGTTGTTTGAGTCCCCGCAACATCCCTACACAATCGGGCTCCTGGCCTCTATTCCTCGGCTTGATCGGCGGGTGGAAACTCTCGCAAGCATTGAAGGCTCGCTCCCGGACATGAGCGCCGTTCCGCAAGCCTGCCGCTTTGCACCGCGCTGTCCGTTCAGAAGCGAGATTTGCGTAAGCAGTCCTCCACCCATCGTGGACATCGGGACGAGACATTGGTCACGATGCCTCAAAGCACCGCTGGAAAGGATCGTTGCGTGAGTGTGCTGCTCGAGGTCGAAGGCTTGACGCGGCATTTTGTGACCCGCCGCTCGCCATTCGGACGACCGCTTGCCACGGTCAAGGCCGTGGACGGCGTCGACCTGACTGTCCCGGCCGGCAGCACCCTCGCGCTCGTCGGTGAAACAGGCTGCGGCAAGTCAACGCTCGGTCGGCTGATCCTGCGGCTGTTCGAGCCCATGTCGGGCGACATTCGCTTCGAAGGCCGCAGCATTCTTGCGTTTGGCGAGAAGGAACTGCGGGCCTTTCGGCGACAGGCGCAGATCGTTTTTCAGGACCCCTATTCGTCGCTTAATCCACGAATGACCGTGGGAGAGCTGATCGGTGAGCCGCTCGCATTGCATGATATCGTTCCCGCAAGTCGCCGGCGCGATCGCGTGGCCGAGCTTCTTAGTCTTGTCGGTCTCGACCCGAGATATGGTCAAAGATACCCGCATGAATTCTCCGGCGGCCAGCGGCAGCGAATCGCGATCGCGCGCGCTCTCGCAGTTGAACCGAAGCTTGTTGTTTGCGACGAGCCGGTTTCGGCACTCGATGTTTCGATTCGCTCGCAGGTGCTGAATCTGCTCGCCGACCTTCGCAAGCGCCTTGCCCTCACCTACGTTTTCATTTCGCACGATCTTTCGGTGGTTAAACACATCGCCGACCGGGTTGCCGTGATGTATCTCGGCCGCATTGTCGAGACCGCAGCTGCGGACGAACTGTTCGCCAGTCCGCGGCATCCCTATACCCGCGCATTGTTCTCCGCGATCCCCATCCCGCGGCCGCACTCCAGGCGGCAACGGCAGCTGCTGGAGGGCGATGTTCCCAGTGCGCTTTCGCCGCCAACGGGGTGCCACCTTCACCCGCGTTGTGCTTATGCGATCGACCGCTGCCGGATCGAGCGGCCGGCGCTTGTCGCCGATCAGAGTGGACACGCGACCGCCTGCCATCGTTGGCGCGAATTGCCCGCCATGTCGGGCCTGGCCGAGCAGCAGGCGCCTGGTGCCCGGCTCGAACGGCTGATGTCGGAATTCGCCCGTAAACCCGGTGTTGGGGCCACCGCGGTTGCTGCTACACTGAATTCGAGAGGGTCTGAACGGCGTGTCTGAACGCCGCTGAACTGCGCGAGGGGAACATGAAAAGCATGCGCTGGGCCGCAATCGCGGCCGCATACGTCGCATTGACCTGCGGGCTGGCGACGGCTCAGACAACGCTGCGGATTGGGTTGGCCGAAGACCCGGACGTGCTCGATCCCTCGCTCGCCAGGACCTATGTCGGGCGCATCGTCTTCGCTTCGTTCTGCGACAAACTGTTCGACATCGACCAGAACCTCAACGTGGTGCCACAGCTCGCGCTGTCGCATTCCACCTCCGCGGACGGCAAGACGGTCACGATCAAGCTGAGACCCGGTGTCAAATTTCACGATGGCGAGCCTTTCAACGCCGAGGCAGCGAAGTTCTCGCTCGAACGCCATCTCACCATGACAGGCTCGTTCCGCAAGCCGGAGCTGGCAGCCGTCGATCACATTGATGTCGTTGATCCGCTCACGATCAACGTCGTGCTCAAAAGCCCCTACTCACCGTTGATCGCGCAGTTCACCGACCGAGCCGGCATGATGGTGTCGCCGAAGGCCGCAAAGGAGCAAGGCGACAAGTTTGGCCTGCGCCCGGTTTGTGCCGGGCCTTATAAATTCGTGGAGCGCGTGCAGCAGGACCGGATCGTTTTCGAAAAATTCCAGGACTACTGGAACAAGGACAACGTTCATATCGACCGGGTGATCTACCTGCCGATCGTCGATTCGACGGTACGTCTCGCGAATCTCAAGTCCGGCGCGCTTGACCTGATCGAGCGTGTGCTGGCAACCGATATCAAAAACGTGCGCGCCGACAAAAATCTGCAACTCGCCACGGCGCTGGAGCTTGGCTACCAGGGGCTCGACATCAATGTCGGTAATGGCGATGCATCGAAGAACCCGCTCGGCCAATCCGCGAAAGTCCGCCAGGCGCTCGCACTGGCGCTTGACCGCGAAGCGCTGAACCAGGTCGTGTTCAACGGTGAATTCAAGCCGGGCAACCAGTGGGTCAACCCGGAAAATCCCTATTATCAGCAGGCCTATCCGGTTGCGAAACGCGACGTCGCCAAAGCCAAGGCCCTCCTGAAGGAGGCCGGCGTCACGGCGCCTTTCGATGTCGACTTCATGGTGCCCAAGGGCGCGGAAACCCAGGCAGTCGCCGAAGTCATTCAGGCGATGGCCGGCGAGATCGGAATCAATATGAAGATCCGCGTCACCGAATTTGCGACCTCGCTCAAGCAGGCGGAGCAAGGGAACTATCAGGCCTATCTCCTGGCCTGGAGCGGACGAACGGACCCGGACGGCAACACCTACATTTTTTTCAAGTGCAATGCGCCCCAGGATTCGATGGGCTATTGCAAGCCCGAGGTCGACAAGCTGCTCGATGAAGCGCGCATCCCCTCCGACATGGCCGCGCGCAAGGCGATCTACGAAAAGCTGACAAAGACCATCCTTGAGGACCTTCCCAAGGTTTATCTCTATCACCGCCGCATTCTGATCGCGCACTCGACCAAGCTCAACGGCTACAAGCAGATGCCGGATGGATTGGTGCGCGTTGTGGGACTGTCGCTGAAGTGACCGTTGCCGTGCTCGCGGAGGGTCGCCAATGTTGAACCTCCTCGGCAAACGGCTGTTGCAGTTGATCCCGACCCTGTTCTTCGTGTCGGTCATCATTTTCTCGCTGCAACAACTGCTGCCCGGCGACCCCGCCTTGATCATGGCGGGGGAAGAGCGCGATCCAGAAGTGATCGAGCAGATCCGCCGGCAGTATCATCTCGACCAGCCGATTCCCGTTCAATACTTCTACTGGGTGACGGGCGTGCTGTCCGGCAATCTCGGCGAGTCGATGCGCATTCACGTGCCGGTGCTTGATCTCATTCTGCAAAAATTGCCGGTGACCATGCAGCTTGCCTCGATGGCAATCGTGATCGCGCTCGCGATCGGCATCACCGCGGGCATCGTATCTGCGGTGAAGAAAAACACCATCTGGGACTACGTGGCCAATGGATTCGCGCTGTGGGGCATTTCGACGCCGAATTTCTGGCTCGGCATCATGTTGATTTTCCTCTTTTCGGTGAAGCTGGGCTGGCTGCCCGCGTCAGGCTACGTTCCACTGACCGAAGATTGGCGCGCCAGTCTCGCGTCCACGATCATGCCGGCTTTTGTCCTCGGCAATGCGATCGCAGCTATCCTGATGCGCCATACCCGCAGCGCCATGCTTCAGGTGCTCGAAAGCGACTACGTGCGGACGGCCCGGGCCAAGGGCCTCCTGGAGCGCACGGTCATCCTCAAGCATGCAATGCGGAACGCCCTCACCCCCGTCATCACCCTGGGCGCGCTCGAATTCGGGACCTTGTTGTCCGGCGCCGTACTAACCGAACAGATCTTCACGATCCCCGGTTTCGGCAAGCTGATCATCGACGCCGTCTTCAACCGCGACTACGCCGTGGTGCAGGGCGTCGTGCTGGTGACGGCGACAGTCTATATCGCGCTTAACCTGCTGGCCGACATCGCCTACGTCCTTGTCAATCCGCGACAGCGCACCTGACGAACATGGTCGACATCGCTGTCAACGCAAAGCTGTCCTCAACAAGCGAGAGTGTCGAAACACCCTTGCGACGCGCGCTACGCCGGCTTTTTCGCCGCAAAAGCGCGGTCTTCGGCCTGGCCTTTGTTGTGTTTTTTGTCGCGCTCGCCGTCTTCGCGCCCCTGCTGTCGCCATACGATCCTACGGCGCAGAGTTGGACCTTGGTGCGCAATGAACCCTCCGCGTTGCACTGGTTCGGCACCGACGATCTTGGCCGCGACATCCTTGCACGCGTCATCTTTGGCACACGCGCGTCATTGTTGGCCGGCGTCATTTCCGTCGGGATCGCGCTCTCGATCGGCGTGCCGCTTGGCCTGGCGGCCGGCTATCTGGGCGGCCTGCTCGATGCGCTTATCAGCCGCATGACCGACGCGATGCTGGCGTGCCCATTTCTGATCTTGGCAATCGCATTGGCGGCCTTCCTCGGTCCAAGTCTCAGCAACGCCATGATCGCCATCGGAGTGACGGCGACGCCGATTTTCGTGCGATTGACGCGCGGACAGGTCCTGGCGGTCAAAATGGAGGATTACGTCGAGGCCGCGCGCGCTGTGGGAAATCCGCGCTGGCGCATCGTATTCGTGCATATTCTACCGAACATCATGCCGGCTTTGCTTGTTCAGGCGACTTTGTCCATCGCCGCAGCCATCATCGCCGAGGCCGCACTCTCTTTTCTTGGGCTGGGGCAGCAACCGCCGGCTCCTTCATGGGGCAGCATGCTGAATTCGGCGCAGCGTTTTCTGATCAACGCACCCTGGATGGCGGTCTGGCCGGGACTTGCGATTTTTCTCACGGTGCTGTCGTTCAACCTGGTCGGCGATGGCCTGCGCGATGCACTCGACCCGCGCGACAGCGGCCGAGGTTAGTTGGCGATGCCAATAATTTGGGGGAGGACGTCATGACATTTACACGTCGCACGCTTTTGCTTGCTGGCATTGCCGCGCCCTTGGCCGGCTCATTGGCGCGAGCCCAATCCTGGCCGTCCGGTCCTGTGCGCATTGTCGTCGCTTATCCGCCAGGCGGGTCGACGGACGCGATGATGCGACTGGTCCAGCCGGGGCTTCAGCAGCGCCTTGGCGTCACAGTCGTGATCGAAAACCGGTCAGGCGCGTCCGGCAGCGTTGGCACCGCCGCAGTGGTGAAATCGCCGCCTGACGGCAATAGCTGGCTGGTGGTGTTCGACAACCATGCCGCCAACCCATTTGTCCTGCCGAGCCTGCCCTATGACAGCGAGAAGGATCTCGACCCGGTACTTCTGATTGGCACTGCGCCTTACCTGATCACGACGGCGAAGGCGAAACCTTACAAAACGCTTGCTGACGTCATCGCCTTCGCCAAGGAAAATCCGGGCAAGGTCAGCTATGCCTCGGTCGGCAGCGGCAGCGTTGGGCATCTGGCGATGGCGTTGCTGTCACAGCGCGCTGGCGTGAAGTTGACGCACGTGCCTTATCGCGGCGGCGGCCCGGCGATGAATGATGCGGTCGCTGGCCACGTTGAGCTTCTGGTCGGCAGCACCGCGTTGTCGATGCCGCAGGTCGACGCCGGGACCATTCGGCCGATCGTGCAGACCGGGAAAGAGCGCAATCAGTTTATCGCCCAAGTGCCGACCGTTGCCGAGAGCGGCTTCCCCGGCTTCGAAGCCTACGCCTGGTGGGGCATCTTCGCGCCGGCTGGCACGCCGAAGCCGGTCATCGAGCGTTTCAGCAATGAGATGGCTGCGGTCCTGCGTGAGGAGCGTATCGCAAAGCAATTGGTGGAAACCCAGCAGGTCGCGCTTACCCTCGGTGGTCCTGACGCAATGCGCACCTTCGTTTCAAATCAGATGCAGACCTGGGGCAAGGTCGTAAAGGATAACAACATCAAGGCCGACCAAAACTAACTGAACGTCTGCTCAAGCCTTACCTCCTGCGCGACCTCTCGGCTGCTATCGTGCCGCGCCGGAAGCCGGATGACGTCATCCCGCTTCGCGGCCGGTCAGGCCCGTAGAAATAGCCGTTTCGCGCAACGGCCACCCGGGTCCCGTGACGTTGCGAGTCGCCGCATGCGGATCTCAACACTTGATATCTCGGGCACCACCACCACTGTCCGGCGCCACGAAGCGCTGCTGCGCTTCGCGCGCTATCTGCTGGTCTATAATCTCGCGATTATTTCGTGGGTCGTCATCTCAAAGCTCTCCCAGATGCCATCGTTCGAGGGATTACTCGAATGGCTAACGGGCCCGACATGGAAATTCGCGGCCTTGGTGCTGGGTAGCGTGGGCGCAAGTTATCTCATTCTCGCACACCGGCTTTGGTGGGCATACGCCGTGATCATGCTGGCTCAGGTCGTCTACTTTTTTTCCGCGGGCTCAGCTGAATTAGCCGTCATGCGCGCTTCAGTCCTGTTCGCATATGGCGTCATCACCCTGCCTCCCATGCGCCCGCTCGCACCGCTCGCGACCGATATTGCGGTGATGGTAATCTGCTTCTGTTACATCATGATCGTTTTGTGCCTTTACAGCGCCGCGTGGGTCGCGAGCGGTGGACGCGTCCCGCAGGGTGCTTACGGCCGGCGCCCGACCCCGCTTGAGCCATTACGTCCCTCTCGCCTGCTCGATACTTTTCTGCCGGGTCATCGATCGCAGGACGTCACGCTTTGGGAAGGCGCGGTTTTCGCGCTTTCGTCGTTGCTGTTCGTGGCGGCCTCGATGGCCCCCTTTTACGGCATTCGCAGAGTGCAGAATGCGTTCCAGTCGACGTTCGCAACGCAGGTCCAGCAGGTATGTCCGGCGCAACCTCCCGAAGCGATGATCGCCTGTTGGGCGCAATTTTATCCCTGGAGCCGGGTTGCGATCGACCTCGGAGCGCCCATCGTCATTGCCGTTATCTGCCTCGTACTCGCGAACCGCCTGCGCCACTTCGGCAGGCAACATTTCATAAATCGGCTTGCAGAGCTGAAAGTATTACCGGCAGCATCGACCCTGTTTCTGCGTGCGTTTCGCGACGACCAGGTGCGCATTCGCCGGGCAAGCCGAAACCTGTTCTCATCCGTATTTGATCTCGGGCGCGTGCCTGCCACGCTTGACGAACTGATGCTTGAGCGCCTCGATGGACGCGGCGATCTGATTGCCATCGGCAATCCGCAGGATCGCAAAGGCGCTGCACGCCAATCCCCCTGGGGTGCACAACGCCTGTATGTGGACGATGCTCACTGGCAAGAGACCGTCACCATGCTTGCGCGTGATGCAGATCGTATTGTCCTGTGTATCGATGCGAGTGACGGGGTGCGGTGGGAGATCGCGCACGTATTGCAAAGCGGCCACGCCGGCAAGACCCTGTTCTTCCTCAATCCCTCCACCGATGTCCAGACTCGCAAACGGCAGTTGCAGGAGGATTTTGGCGTTTCCGCCGCAGATCTTGCATCCATCGATGTCGACCGTGTCCTGGCGCTCCGCACGACTTCAACCGATCAGTTGATCTTGATGGTGTGCGACAAGCCGGAGCGCGATGCCTATTTGGTTGCAGCGCGCTTGGCCTTCGAGGGTCGGGCGGGAAACCTGACGATGTCGGCCAAGGGCCGATAGGCGACATGACGAACTCGTTCTAAAAGGAGGTGGCGGAGGGAGTGGCTTCCTTAAATTGAAATTTCCATCGAATGGATCGGACAAAGAGAAAGACCGCCTCGTGACGGTTTCTCCAAAATCAGATCAGTTTGTTGATCAGACGCCGTTTGCGGGTAGGCGACTCGCACTGCTGTGGCATTCCTATAGCGCAAGTTCGTATTCAGCCACCAAAACCGCCCATAAAGCCGAAACCTGTTAGGGGCCTGAAGGAAATAATGACATGCGGCTCAAATGTTCAGGACCGAAATAAAAAGCCCGGAGGGTTGGCGTCAGCGTGAGATGGCAGGGACTGTCAAAGTTCGATCACGATGAAAGGCCTGGGAAAAGCCAAAGAGTTCTGGGCTGGCGTGATTACATTAATTTTTGTCCAGCATAAAAGCCACAACCGAAAACCAATTTCGTGCGACCATTAGGCTTAATTTTATAAAGAAACCGATTCAGATCGCCCCCCAAGTAAAAATCCGAAACTGCCGATCTACTGTCGGAGTAGGGCTGCACTGGGGGATGTTACGCGTGCCGGTCGAATGCAATCGATAGTCGACATTCTAAGACACTCACTAAAGGACACTCGCGGCTCAGCCGATGTTCGGTTCGAGCGTTTCGCGGGTAGCTGGATCGAGCGTCCTATCTTTGAGCGATTCGAATATACCGTCGCGCGCTACGGGAATAAGATCGCCGTGGATGACGGTGTCCGGTGCCTCACCTATCGTGAGTTGATGCGCGTGTGCATGGACCTTGCCTCGCGTATCGACGCGCAGGTTCCTCCGCGGGCTCCGGTGGGCGTGATGCTTCCCAACTGCGCGCTCGTGCCCATTGCAGCGTTGGCTTGTTTGGCTGTCGGCCGGCCCCGCAACGAGAAAATTATGGCGGAGTCTGGGGTGAAGGCCCTGCTGGTCGATCATGCCAGCATGGAAACGGCGAAGCTTGACGTGGATATCCCGCAAATCGACATCACGATCGCACCTGATAATGGAATCGAGAACATAAAGATCGCGGAGATTTGGTGCAACTGCGCGAGGACGGCCTTGTTGAGATTACCGGTCGCAAAGACCGGCAAGTTAAAATCGGCGGCTTGCAGGTCAATCCGCGCGAGGTCGAAGACGCATTGTGCCGCTGTAGCAACGTTGCGGAGGCTGCGGTGGTCGCCCGCAACGATGACGAGGGTGTCACTGCGCTTGTTGCCTACGTGGTTCCGATCCGACCGGCTGCTGCGTCCTTCCTCGCAGATCTAAAGGCAGCAATTGCCAGTCAATTGCCCAGACATTCTCATCCGGCACACATTCACCTCGTTAGCAAGATTCCTTTGTTGCCGAATTTCAAGCCGGACGTCGCCGCACTTGAAACGCTGGCGGCGCCTTTCAAAGACGAAGCGCGTCGGGCGGCATTCCGCGCGCCGTCCGATGACCGCGAGCGTGAGCTTCTTGCAATTTGGCAAGAGGTTTTGAAACTCCCCACGATCGGGGTCGACGACGATTTTTTTTGAGCTTGGCGGAACATCACTGCAGGCTCTTATGGTGTTTGCGAGAATTGAGACACGACTGGGCTACAGCCTGTCGCCAACGACCATCATGCAGGCGCCGACGGTTGCGCGCCTTGCGGAATTTATCCGAGCGACCACAGGCGCTGCTGCGTCTCAATCACTGGTGCCGCTTCGCACCTCCGGAACAGGCTCGCCCCTTTTCCTCGTGCATAACCTTTATTGCTTCGTGGTGTATTACCGCCATTTGCTCAGCGCTCTTAAGAGCGACCGTCCGGTGTTTGGCCTTCAACCACCGCCGTTGGATGGCAAGCATCGCATCGTTCGCACAATCGAAGAGATGGCTGCCGATTACGTCCGACAAATCCGACGTGTGCAGCCCCATGGCCCCTATTTTCTCGCAGGACACTCTTTCGGCGGCCGGGTGAGCTTCGAGATTGCTCAGCAGCTTGTCGGCGAGGGCGAACGCGTAAGCTTCCTTGGCTTGATTGATACAATCTTGGGCGATGAGGGACCGCCAGGCTGGGTGTCCAAGGCCATGCAAATCGGCCGTCATTCCCAAGGCTTTCAAGACCTGCTTTTTCGCGAAACGAGATTAGTACGAAGCATTATAAGGATGCGACAGTTTGATCTTTGGGTTCGACAGGGGCGTCCAGTCCCTTACGAGCGGCAACCCGACTACTACAATTGGCTTTATATTCGTGCAAACCGCGTTCACAGGGCCACGCCCTATCCCGGTCACATCACGATGTTCAGTAGCGTAGGCAACTCCGCGCGGCAGCGAGCTCATTGGGCCCCGCTTGCCCGCGGCGGGCTAACTGTTCTTGAAATGCCCGCCGACCACGACAACATGGTCTTGCCGCCACATAGCAAGCTCCTCGCCGAATATTTTGATGCCTGCCTCGATACTGCCGTGCGGGGAGAATGAATCTGCCGGATTGGGAATGATAATGGCCTAACCGGTAGCGGCGAGAGAAGGCGGGCTGGTAGGCTAGCAGATATTTGCAGGGCAAAAGGGCACGTCCGCTTTGCTCCTATTAGCGACCTCGAAAGCGGATTCCCGCAAAAAGGTCATGTCTGCTTTGCCTCCTAAAGCGGACAGATGCAGTGCAAAACGACAATGTCAGCTAAGGGCCAGAAGCGGACATCTGCCAACAGCTAATGCGCAAACAGAAAGACCGCCTTGCGGCGGTCTCTCCAAATCCAATTTGGCCGGATCACGAAGCTGCTACTTTCTTCTTCTTGCGCCACGCTAGGAAGCCGAGCACGCCACTGCCGCTCGCAAAGAGTGGGAGCGCCGCGGGAAGCGGCGTCTCCGCGCTGCTAGTGCCGGTCCTTACCAAAGTGATGCCTATTTCGGTACTAGGCGTCAGGCCGAAATTGTTGACAAAGCTGGCGGGACCGCATCCGCCCGTTGAAATACAGAAGTAAGACCGGGTGCCCATGCCGGAGCCCGTCGAATCGAAATCGCCTAGCGATCCTAGCCCCGTGCTATTCGAGACCGTTGCGCCCAAAAAGCTTTGGAAGCTGGCCCTTGCTGACGCCGACGCGCCAAGATCGACAACGGTCCCGGGAACAAAATTGTAAACAATCCCGAAGGCATCAAACAGAGCGCTGACCTGCATCGCGGTAGCGAGGGTGAAACCCGCGCCGCTAAAAGTTGCCAAAGCGGCTGCTTCCGTCTGTCCGACCGTGGTCGGCAGATCGAGAAACTCCAGCACATGGCCACTGTTGTCAATCAGTGTCAGATCATTGGGGGTCAGGAAGGTCCCGTTTCCGAGCAATGTCGCCGCCTTGGCGGTACCCAAGTTGTCGGGACTCGCACTGAACAAAAGCAACGACGTCGCCAGCCCGAACAGCTGCATGAAAGATAGTGTCGTGAGCATTCGCACGCAGACCTCCCTCCAAGTATCGGTTCGGGAACCGACTAAACCAGGGCCCCCGCGCGATCTTGGACAGAAGCGTCATTCGATCTGGCCCAAACGACAAAATGCTCTTACGGGCGACAAACCGTTGTCATCCATCCGAAGGATACGATGCTGAACACATGGGTGCCTGTCCGTGTTGGGTCTTTCATGTCCGCTGTACCCCCGAAAGCGGACATGTGCGGTACAAATGCGCCTGCCTGCTTTGGGCCAGAAGCGGACATCAGAGTTGCCGGCGAACTGCTTATTGCTGGATTTGTGCGTTGATGTTGAACGAGATTGATATCCGTTCCCCCAAACCGTGGAACGGATGCACCATGGCCGATAGCGGACATTCCGTCAGTCAATACCACCATCGAGCTGGCCACTTCATCCCAGAGGGCCTGCTAGCTCCGCTCGGTCTTTGCTGCACCGGGCTTAGAGATCAAGCTGCGAAGTCCCCGTCCGACAGCAGCAAACACTTTATAGATTGTGGAGGATGTTTCGGACTCGCGGAGCTGATTTCGAAGCGCCTCATTGGAGAGTCGATATGCACTTAATGCGGCTTGAAACTCTTCGTGCAGCGTAAGGTACGCTGTCCACCGCTTCAGATCGGTAAATTCCATTCGAGGCTCGGGAACTTCGAAGCCATGCTTGAGCAACAGATGATCGATAAAAGATCCTTGGGGTGGTCCCAGATATCGAGGAATTCCGGCGCGCCGCCACGTTTCGTTGAAAAGATGGATGAAACGGGAATCGGCGCATCGCTTCTGAACTTCCTCACACCGATCCGGATCGAACAGGGCCGCAATATCTAGGGCTGGGATGGGATAGGCGTCATGTAGGCGGTGCCCGAATCGTGCCAAGTCATGCTTAACTACCATTTCGGTAAGCAAATCAGCCCCGGTTTCCCCAAAAAGCGGCTCCTCACCAACTGCGACGCATCGGTTTATGGCCTCCGCGAGAGCCGGATGAGCGGGTGGAAACTTGAGGACCGAGAACGTGGCGCGCGGTGGATCGCAGGTCTCAAGCGGGAAGTAGATTTGGTCCGCTGGTAATTCTGGGTGCAGTAACACCAAATCGAGATCAATCCACCAACCGCCAAGCTTGTGTAGCATGGCATATCGGAACAAATTCGCATGTAGTGCGAAGCTGCCCCGTCCAAGATCTTTCCGATAGCTTAACACATGAGCGGCTTCCCAGATCTCGTTCGCATCCCTACGCACAATCCAATCAGGAACCACAATTGTCGGATCATACGTGAATAGTTCAATTCGATGACCACGGTCGACAAAGCTTCGTGGACCCAAAAGATTATAAGGCCCGAGAGCATTGCCGTGCCAAAAAGTACGGAGCGTCTCAGGCAGTTTGGCTATATCGCTTCTGTTCATGACAAATTGATACCCCACAACAAATCTTGGGCCGTTCGAGATCGGATCAAGACGCCGATATATGGACCCAATACCGAATACTACGATTTCGGCGAGGTTTGGCGGACGGAGTGCAACCGCAAACAAAATTCGCTACTCGTGGTCCAGGGTAATCTCGCGTATCTGGAGGTTCAGCGACGTAAGCGGGTCCAACCCACCGGCCGTGCCGGCCAAATGTCCGCTTTCGGGGGTTAAGCAGACACGACGTTTTGCGGCGCACACGTCCGCTTTGTGACCCAAAGCGGACGTTTGGAGACCTCTTCCGTTAGACGTAGCTGGAATTGCTGTTTGCAGACTGAAGGCGGTAGCCGATGTCATCTGAATTCAATCGCAGCCACATTGAGCAAATGGTAGTGCTCACCGGGTTCGCGCTGTTCCTCGTACTGCCGTTCTTAATACCGGCCTGAACGACTTAAGCGCTGGCATGTCTGCTTTACCCCCAAGGGCGGACATGTGCAGGTCATGTCTGCTTCGAGCCAATAGCAAACATACAGCAGTTCGATTTTGGCGAACGTCGCATGTCCGCTTACTGCACTAAATTGAATTAAATTGAATCGTAGTGGGCAGGGCTGCCTTTAAGGCTCGAAGCTAGTTAGTGGACATTACGATGTCAGACTAAACTTTGAGGCCGCCCCCTGTTGGCGGTCTCTTTTTTGAAAGCCAGCGATCACCCAGTCCATTTGAATCAGAACTTACGAGACTAGGAAACCGCCCCTTAAATTGGCGGCACCTAGGCTCAGCCATATCGGCATGAGCACCCTGACCATAAAATGCGCTCGATGTGGCGAGTTGTTAACTGCGCCCGAGCGAACGGAATACGTCGATGCACACCGAGTGCACCACGTATGGAAATGCGAACCTTGCAATTATAGTTTTTCAGCCACTATCGCCGCTCCGAAGCGGCGACAGCCTGCGCCTCTACAAACCTCAGAGTGATATTCCGCGTCCGCTTTACCCCCGAAAGCAGACATGTGCGGTGCACAAACCCAGGTCCGCTCTGGGCCAATAGCGGACATGACATCTATTCAATGACCTCGTCGGCGCGGGCGAGCACTGACGGCGGAATTGCGATGCCAATTGCCTTTGCCGTTTGCATGTTCAACACGAGCTCGAATTTCGCCGGCTGCTCTACCGGAAGGTCAGAAGGGTTAGTGCCTTGCAGAATTTTGTGAACGTGGCTCACCGCACGACGATAGAGCTTGCCAAAGCTTGCTCCATAGGCAATCAACCCGCCCGCCTCTGCCAGCTCCCTCAGTCCTGAAATGGTTGGCAGGTGCATTTTGAGCGCAAGCTCCGCAATTCGCGTGCGATCAGCGGTAAACTCGGCATCATCGGCAATCACCAGAGCGTCCGCTCCCTTGAGCGCAGAAAACAGACGGTCAATATCCCCTGGATCGCGCTCATTGAGAATGATGAGACCAATACCGAGATTTCGCGCGGCAGCCTCACATTCCTCAACGTATTGAGCTGCCGTGGGGCTCGCAACGTCACCGGAATGACGAGCATCAGCGGCGATCTTATTGCCAAACGACTGGTTTTTCGCAATTGCATACTCGATCACGAAGTGTCGCCCCTCTACGAGACCTTGTTCCCGGAGTCCTTTCTGAAAGCCGCCGATGAAAGCTGCTGGTGGCGGCCCGACCCTCAGGAATCCAATACGCCAAGACTTTTCAGCCCGTTGTGCAACCGCCACAAGGGTCAGAACGTCCGCTTTGGGTCATAAGCGGATAGCCCGATCTGCGGGACTGCACCATTGTCAGATATCGGGTGGGGAAATCGGGTGTCTATTCGCGCCTCACATCCATATGGCTTGAGCATGATCTAGCAATGGAGGTCTCCCTTGAACTTCCGCATTCGCGGCCTTGAGGCCGGACAATTTTCGCACCTCTTCGCGCTTTCGGAGGCAGAGCTGGCGGCGCAGGGCGCGTTAAGGAAAATCGCGGACGGTCCATGCCCTTGCCGCGTCAGTCTTACCGATGCAACGCCGGGCGACGAAGTCATTCTGGTCAACTACGAGCATCACGCGGTCGCCTCGCCATACCGGATGCGCTTTGCGATCTATGTGCGTCAGGGCGAGAAAACCTTCAACGCCGTCAATGCCGTGCCCGACCAGTTGCGCAGGCGCACGCTAGCGGTGCGCGGGTTTGACGACACGGCAATGATGACCGGCTGGGAAGTGATCGAGGGCATCTGGCTGGAAGAGGCTATCGAACGGCAGTTCGCCGATCCGCACACGCAATATCTGCACGTCCATTTCGCCGCGCCGGGATGTTTTGCGGCGAAGGTAGAGCGAGTGTGACCAAGACTCCCGTATGCCTTTAGACGTGGTCATTCAGCGTCCAATGTCCGCTTCGGGTCAGAAGCGGACATTTCGCCATTCATTCGATCACTTCGTCGGCGCTGGCATGATTAAACTTGCTACTGCGTCCGATACCCTATCTAGTTTGTGCTGAGCGGGGCGGACGGATGCTGGCTTGGGGTTGCGAGGCGCGTACAAGCTTTTAGGGGCGGCAGCAAGGGCGGCCAATGTGGATTTTGATCATCTATGTTCTGATTGTCGTGGTTGGCGAAGCCGCCGTGATCGCAATCGGTCTGGCCTTGGATCGAATTTACCCCTTAGCCAGTTTGCCGGTTTCGTTGTCGTTATTCTTCGCTGTGCTCGCGTTTGGATGGCCCCTGGCAGTGCGTTGGACCGAGCCTAAGCACGCAAAGAACATAAAACTCGCAAGCTGAATTCGCGCTCTACTCGGCGGTGCAGGACGGGCGCAAACCGGGCAGATGTCCGCTTTGGGTCAGAAGCCGACGCGCCGCAACAAGCCATGTCTGCTTTACACCCGATAGCGACCGCGAAAGCAGACATGCCGCAAATGGTCATGTCCGCTTTACCCTCGAAAGCGGACATGTGCAGTGCAACTAGCAATGTCGGCTATGGGCCAAAAGCGGACATGCCAATCTAGTCGATCACCTCGTCGGCGCGAGCAAGTAACGAAGGTGGCACGGTTAGACCAAGCGCCCTCGCGGTAGGCAGATTGATAACGAACTCGAATTTGTTCATCTGCACTACCGGCAGATCGTTTGGCTTTTCGCCTTTGAGGATGCGACCGGCATACGCACCGAGCTGCTGATACACCTCCTTCAGGCTCGTTCCATAGCTCATCAGACCGCCAGCTTCCGGATACTCGCGTACGGTGTATATGGTGGGGATCGCATGGCGCGTTGCCAGCGTGGCAAGTTGGAGCCGCCTACTGAAAAAAAATGGGTCTGTACCAACTAGCAGCGCGTCAACGCGTTTTTGGACGAACGTTGCGAAAGCGGCTTCGATTTCTTGTTTGTCACTCGCATGAACGACTTCGATCTGCGCCCCGATAGCCGAGCCAGCTGCAGTCACGTCCCTCGTTACGGCCTCCGCATTTTCAGCATTTTTCGGGTTGACGAGCGCCGCAATACGAGTTGTTTGAGGCACCAATTCGCGCAGCAAGCCGAGGCGTTTGGCACTCAAACCAAATTCAGCGAGGTAAAAATTGACGCCGGTCGCATTCCCGCCCGGTCGCGCCAGGCTAGCAACAAGACCAAGCTTGACGGGATCGTCAGTAACACCGAACAGGACCGGAATCGTTTTGGTTGCGGCTTTTGCCACCAGAGCCGCCGGCGTAGGACTTGCGACAATGACGGCAACCTGACGGCGTACAAGTTCATCAATAATCGTTGGGATCCTGTCGTATTGACCCTCGGCACTGTGGAATTGGATCGCCACGTTGCGACCATCAACGTAGCCGGCTTCGGCTAGAGCCTGGCGAAGTGCCACTAACGTTGGTCCGGGCGAGGCCGGGCTAATACTCGCACTAATATATGCAACGACGGGCAACCCTACTGGCTGCGCCTGCGTGGCCAGCGGCCATGCGGTCGCGCCGCCGAGAAGTGTAATGAAATCGCGCCGCCTCATTGCCTGCCCCCCGAGGCTTAGAAGCTCATCGTAACGGTTAGAACCGATAGACCGGAAGGGGCACATGTCCGCTTTGGGTCATAAGCAGACATATGCGGTGCAAAAGGACATGTCCGCTTTGGCGCCAATAGCGACCGTAAAAGCAGACATGCCTCAAACGGTCATGTCCGCTTTACCCCCAATAGCGGACATGTGCGGTGCAAGAGCCAATGTCCGCTAAGGGCCAATAGCGGACATGGAGCGCAGTGTCACAGGCTGGCTGCGCTCGTATCAAATACGAACGGTGCGGCCCCGTCAGTGTCCTCGTCACGACCGCGTCGCTTCCTTGAGTGGACATTGCATCGAGCTTACACTTAAAACGATTAGCCGCTTTTAGCAGTTCACTAAGCGTTAGGCCGCTGGAGGATGGTATGGACATCCCAAAGCAGTCGCGGACGGACCGATACGAATCCTTCTATCGAGAGTTTGATTCGCCGTTGATGCAGAAAATCCGGCGCGAGACCTTCGGCGAGGACATAGGACTACAGTCTTGGGGCAGCGCACAGGAAATGCGCGCAGACCTTGCGCGCCTCAACGTTTCCTCATCCAGCCGGATCGTTGATCTTGGTTGTGGCCCCTGCGGTCCGCTGACCTTCATTCTAGCGACTGTGGGTTGTCGCGGCACGGGGATCGAGCTCAGCCCTTCCGCTCTTCGAGCAGGTCAGGCGCGCGCCCGGTCTCTGGGTGTCGAATCTTTGCTGTCGCTACAGGAGGGCGACCTGAACGAGTCACTTCCGTTCGCCGCCCGTTCCTTTGATGCCGCAGTATCCATCGATGTTGTGATCCATCTTCGCGACCGGGCCAAGTTCTTCCGAGACGTCGCAAATATCCTGCATCCCGGCGGCAGATTTCTATTTACCGATGCTGGAGTCGTTACTGGTGCTGTCTCAAATGAAGATGTCCGCAAACGCAGTGCGCGCGGTTATAGCCAATTCGTCCCGCCGGGATGGAACGAGAGACTGCTCAAGTCTGCAGGATTTCGCGTTCTGGAGACTGAGGATCGGACGCAGAGCGTACTTCGGTACGCCACACAAAGATTAGCGGCTGTGCAGAAGTATCGTGCTGAGCTTGAAAGGGTCTCGGAGGGCTTCGATTTCGAGCTTGAACAGGCCTTCCTCAATACCGCTGCTGAATTGTCGCGGAGCCAATCCGTATCCCGAATAATGTACCTCGCTCAAACAGATGCCGCGCCCTAACTAAAGGTCACCCGGCCATGTCCGCTTTACCCCCAAAAGCGGACATGTGCAGTGCACGGGCTCATGTCTGCTTTGGGCCAATAGCGGACACGATTACATTTCGCATGATGTCCGCAGGAGGGGCCAGCAGCATGGATTGAGGCGTCCTGTGCGGGTAATGTAACGAATAGGGGACCTCAATGTTGCCGACCACCCGATACGCCAAAAGCGGCGACGTACACGTCGCCTATCAAGTGTTTGGTGACGGCAACATCGAGCTCGTTTTCTTCCCGGGATTTGTCTCAAACATCGAAATCTACTGGGAGGAGCCGCATTTCGCCCGTTGGCTCCGCAAACTTGCCAGTTTTACTCGCGTCGATCGCGAGTGTGACGCTGTGCAGCAAAATTTTTGATGGCGAAATGCAAATCAATTTTAGTGATCGCGTTTACGATTTAACCGGCGCACCCCGAGACTGGACATGTGCCGGCGCATCTTTTGCCCTGTCGAGCACGGCATCGTAGAGGTCATCCTGCGCGATCGTCTCAAGGAGGGCGCTGGCAAGCTCAGCCTCGTTCATGCCGATTGCTTCCGCTCGCTGGCGCAGCCGCGACATCGCAACCCGGCTCAATTGCAGTGTGGTCAGCAATGCTAAGACATAGGACCGTTTCTGATTGGGCGGCTTACGCTTGCGCGGTTTGGCCGCTGGCACCAACGGCACTTCGTTGAAATCTCTGCGTACCCGTAGGCTGATCTGCGCCTGTGAGCAGCGCACCCTCAGTGTGCCGATATTGCAGCCCAGTTCGGCCGCGATGGCTTCGGCATCCAGGCCTTGCTGGACCATCGCCGGGATGCGAGCCATTACATCCCTGGTGAGAATGCGCCGTCGTGACCCGGGCCGCATGAAAGCCTCTGCGAAGCAACACTTCTCTGCCTCAGAACACTCTGGGGTTGGGACGATTGATACGTGTAGAGGTAAACGAGTATGACAAATCATCGTTCCGTCGATGTAACTACTCAATATTACGGGCAAAATCAGTCACCTCATTTCTCGTTCGATGAGTGCGATCGCTGCACCCATTATCGAGTCCGTTCGGGCAAATGAAGACGCGACCGACGTTGATCACATCGGTCGCGTCTGGTTGAGACTCGTAAGATATGACTAGCGTTTCTCGACACAAACGGTCTTGATCTGCTTCTCGGCGTCGGACTGGGTCTTGAAGGCCGCCGGGCCAATCTGGATCCAGGTCGTTTCGGTCGGACGCGTTTCAACGACTTTGCACTTCTTCGTCGCCTTTTCCTGAACGATGTAATAATCGGCGCTGGCCGTAGACATCAAAAGTCCCACTGCGGCAGTCGCCAACACGAGTTTCTTCAGCATGAGTTTTCCTCCTCTGTAGACCCCGATAAACCGGTACGTCGCAATAGGTTCCGATGCGTGCAGCAGACGCGAAGCGCGAGCGGAACCCTGAACTTTTGTTCAGTTCGGCAGTTGTCGCTTCATGAGCGAAAGACACGCAGCGCGGATTTTTGGTTGGTCGTTGGGCTGTTTATTTTTTGCTTTAATGGCGCTTAATCTTGTTTCCCGCTAACGGCGGCGAGATTCGAATTGGGAAATGGCAGCCATTCCACTACGCGAGCCGGCTGTCTCCTCAGGCTCCCCTCTAGCGGTGAACCTGCGGTCTGACGCAGCGGCGCGACGGAGGTTCTTGGAAATTCAGTCAGCGCAGATACACTCGACGATCGTTTCCGTCATGCGCGCGCAACGCCAGCCGTCGAACGGGAAACTGCTGGTGAGCGCCGGGCCGAGCTGCTTGTCGAGTTCCGCGCGCAGCAGGACACGCGCACGGTGTAGCCGGGTTTTCACGGTCTCCGGTTGCAGACCAAAGAGATCCGCCGTTTCGTCGACGCTCATGCCTTCTACTATGCGCGCGACGAACACGGACCGGAACGCGTCGGGAAGCTCGTCGATCGCATGCTCCAGCACCAGACGAATTTCGCTTTGCGCCATTGCCTTCTCCGGATCGCTGCCCGCCGCCGAGATTGGAAAATTGATGATCTCGGCCTCGTTGCGGTTGGTGCCATATGTCTCCCAGTCCACGGTGGGCCGCCGCTTTCGCAGCCGCCCCAATGCTTCGTTCATGGCGATGCGCGTGATCCATGTTCCGAAGGCGGCATCGCCTCGGAACATGTCGAGACCCGTGAAGGCGCGGACATATGTCTCCTGCACGACGTCTTCGGCCTCGGCGTCATTGCGCAGAATGCTCCGCGCAATACGGAACAGCCGCCGATTGTAGCGCTTGGTGATGGCACGAACGGCTGCTTCGTCACGCGCACGCGCCATGCGCACCAGGTCTTCGTCTCCGAGCGTTTCGGCCGCCTGCGTCGCCTGAATCACGGACATGGGCATTTCCTCGGTTTCGAAGTATTTGATGCAGCAAGGCCATAAAGGTTTCCGGCCCCTGCTCCTTAGAACAACACGCCCTGTCCGTCATCTTTCTTCGCCCGCCTGGCCCGGCTGCTTCTGGGGAACGGGCATTTACGCAGGCCCGGCCAGCATTGCTGAATCCCCGGAACCTTTCTCGCCGGCGGCCATCTAAGCAGGCGTCTGGGTTCAGCACCCATCGGCCGGCGGATTGCCGCCTAATTTTAAGGACAATCGATGAGTTCAAATGTGCAGGCTTTAGCACGGGTTAGATCATTGCGCACAATGCATGAGCGGCCCGAGCGAGCCGATGTCGAAGCCGCGTTTCGAACCATTATTCGATGGGCGGGGGACGATCCAGAACGTGATGGCCTCATGGAGACGCCCGCTCGCGTGGCGCGCGCGTTCGAAGAGTTTTTTGTCGGCTATGCTCAGGATCCGGTCGACATCCTGCAAAAGACTTTCGAGGAAATCGAAGGCTACGACGAAATGATTGTGCTGCGTGGCATCCGGTTCGAAAGCCATTGCGAGCATCACATGGCACCCATTGTCGGCCAAGCTCGGGTGGCTTACGTGCCGAGCGGCCGTGTGGTTGGCATTAGTAAGCTCGCACGGGTGGTCGAGGTCTATGCAAAACGTTTGCAAATTCAGGAAAAGATGACGGCTCAGATCGCAAATACCATCAACGATGTGCTTAAGCCGCAGGGTGTCGGAGTGATCATCAAGGCGTCACATCATTGCATGACCACACGCGGCGTGCATAAGCCCGATTCGGATCTGGTTACCAGCCGCATGCTGGGTTGTTTCCGTGACAATCCGCTTACTCGCCAGGAATTTCTTAGCATGGCGGTGTGACGGGGCCCGCCTATGACCCAAAGCGGACATCGCAACTGCGTCGATTGATTTTCGGGAACCTCCACTCCCCTGCTGCATCAAATCTCTCACTGACGCCCGGTAATGGCCAACTTACACAACCGGCATCAAGCAAACAGCAGGAGGAAATCCAATGAGTGCTCAATCACCTCATTCGGCTTCGTCGCGCTCTGTTGTCCGAGCTAAGGACGTGGCCATGTCACAGACAGTTTTGACGTCTATCACAAGACGAAGCGTGGTCGCGGGGCTGGCGCTGGCGGCCGCTCCGGCGACGGTATTGGCGACTGCGGATGATGCGCATGCGCAGGACAAGCAAACTGAAAAAAGTCTGTACGAACGGCTGGGTGGCGTTTTCGCGATTGCGGCGGTGGTCGATCACTTCAGCGACGCTGTCGTGAAGAATCCCATCGTAGGCCAGAAGTCCAAGAACCCCCAGCTGCGGGAATGGCACACCAAAAACCTGGGAAGGCTGCCGGGCCTCAAGTTCATGCGGACGCTGTGGGTGTGCAACGTCTCAGGTGGGCCATTCCAGTTCAAGGCCACCAAGCCCGGCACGACGCCGCTCGGCCTTGAGGAGGCCCACCGGAACCTTCGAATTTCCCCTGCAGAATTCGATGAGGTCGCAGCGGAACTCGGTCGGACCCTGGACTTCTTCAAGATACCGAAGCGCGAGAAAGGCGAAGTCTTGGCAGCCTTCGCCGCCCACAAGGACGAGGTCACCGCCGGCTACGTCGCGGCCGCCAAGCCGCGCTGAAGCTGCACTGATAACGATCCCGCCCAGTTTCGGCTGGGTGGGATCCCCAACGAGTTGTTCCAAGGAACAGTTAGGGACCGGCGCTGTTAAGCCTTCGCTGTAATCCAAGGAGGCATCGATGACAGTTCTAAGCAAATCCGTACTGGCAGCGACTGTTGGCGTCACTGCGCTGGCTTGCTCCACATTTAGTGCTTCTGCATACATTGCCTGCAGCGGCAAGGTTTGCTGGCACGTTAAAGATCGACATGAGTATCCGGCACATGCCCGCGTGGTGATCCACGAGGACGACTGGAAATGGAAACGTCACGAAAAGTATCGTTGGCGCGAGCACGAAGGTCGAGGTTACTGGCGCGGTAGCCGCTGGGAGACCTGGTGATCAATTCAGTTCAATTGTGACGAGAGGCCGCCTCAATTGGCGGCCTCTTGCTTTTGACCCAAAGCGGACACACCACCCTCTCCAACGAGGCACACGGGGCGTTTTCTGTGACATCAAGTAGGAGTAATCTGCTCGTTGGTGACGTTCTTTGCCTTTCTCTGCGGAGGCTCTCATGTTTGAGACAGAACGATTTGTCGCTGAATGCCGCGCCGCGTTTGCCGAGGACCGCACTCATATAGCAGTCCGTGAGGTGCTAGCCCGCTCGGTATGCAATCCGACGGCAGTCCTCAAAGAATTGGGCGAGCCCAAGCGCGCTGGAATCAAAGAGCTCTTTCATTCGGATGTGCTCACCATCATCAACGTGGTTTGGGCGCCGGGGATGATGGTCATGCCTCACAATCATCGAATGTGGGCCGTCATCGGCATCTATACGGGCCGGGAGGACAATGTGTTTTGGCGGCGCGTGAAAGGAACGCCAAACAAAATCGAGGCCGCTGGCGCAAAGGCTCTGTGCGCGACAGACGCCGAGCCTCTGGGTGCTGATATCATCCATTCCGTTATCAATCCGATCGATAGGCTTACAGGCGCCATACACATCTATGGCGGAGATTTTTTTGCCGCTGAACGAAGCGAGTGGGACTCTATGACGCTTGAAGAGCATCGGTCGGATGGCGAACGGACTCGGCGTGTGTTCGAAGAAGCAAACGCACGTTACGAGGCAACCAAACAACTCCGCACAACCTGACTAACTTTTGGGTGCATAGGCCAAGGAAGTGGGTAAGCGGACTTTGGTAATGCCCGCTGTTGGCCCTCAGCCGCTTTCGAATGGGGGCTCGACCTCTCGTCGGCGGAAGCGCGCCCTCAACTATTGTCCGAGAAGTATGGAGTCACGCCCGCCGTGGACGCCAAGCGGACAAGGTCAACGACTGAACGCGTGCCCAGCTTTTTAGCGACACGGCCACGATGGACCTTGATTGTCTTTTCCACGACGTGCAGCTCGAATGCAATCTGCTTATTCAATCGGCCGGCAATGACGTGACGCAGAACTTCGGATTCCCTCGCGCTCAGCGCAGCGAATTTCCGGCGAATTGCGATGCGTTTTTCGTACTCCCGATGCAATTGCGCATAACGCTCTGCCGCAAGCGCAATTGCAGACAGCAGCGACCGTCCGTCCACCGGCTTTGGCAAAACGTCTAATGCGCCCGCTTTCATAACCCGAACGCTGGCCAAAACATCATTGATTCCCGATATGAAAATGACTGGTAGCTGCAGCTCTTCACGCGCAAGGGTGGCTTGCAGTTTGAGACCGTCAAGGTCAGGCGATTGAAGATCGATAATGACGCAGCCTGGAATATTCGTTTCGTGCTGTCCTAGGAAATCCGCTGCCGAAGAGAAGCCTTGCACCCGGTATCCCGCCCTTTCAACGAGCCGGGCGAGCCCGGATAGAAGACGAGGGTCGTCACCCACGACGGAAACAGTGAAATCCCTTTTTCCCTTGGATTCGTTCTTACCAGCAGAGATATAGAGAAAGGGATTTATGGTGTTGCGGGAAGTTTCCCCGGTCGTTCGGTAAACGATCATGACCACCCTCCAGGCGAACGAAAAAATCCGTCTCGTACGATGTGAACAATCATGCTGCGAGCCGTCTTCCGGCGGCGTTCTGCTTTGTCTGAAGTTACCGCGAGCCTATTGCGGTAGCGTTTTGACTTTCGTGCCGGATGAAGGAATGCATCGTGTCGCCTCCCGCGGTCGCAACATCACGACGTGCAATGTGTGAGTAGACGTCCTCGCGTCGGATCAGCGAATGGGCTGAAAGCTGACTCACAGCCCGCCAGTGCGCGCTTCGCGATCGGCTTTTCCGTCGAGATGGCGCCTTGCTGGACCGGTTGGACTATCGGCAGTGACATCCGGTCACCTTTGGCGGTCCGGTTGACCGAAATGGCAACAACCGCTGCTTTGTCGGCGCTGGTGGGGCTCACCAGCATGCTGATGACGCCGGCGGTGAAGACGCTCAGAACGCAAGCTGTCGTTATTTTTTTGAGCCTGTCGTCGAAGCTACTACACATTGCACGTCTCCGAAGGCATTCGGCTGTAGTCGTTTCAAAAAGAAATAGCGTTCAATGCAAGCATGCAAATAAATACGGCCGTCAGCGATAAACCGAACAGTCTTGTCGTCATGCGCTCGTTCACAGGCCGCTCCTTTCCAGTTTGCTGACGACCTCCACGTGCAGAAACGTGAGCTTTCAAAACTCGCGCGTTCAGCGGGTCGCGGAAGTGTCATTGGTCGTGAAAACCAGCGGCTTGCCGGCTTTAACCACCACGGGAGCATCCACGTTGGTACGGACACCCGTGGTATCTGCATCTGAAATCCGCGCGCTGATCCCAATTGTCACGACAAAAATCGCCGCTATGAGGGAGACCGCGACAATCTTCACGTGAGTCGTGAGGTCAGCGGACCAAAGCGAGCTGTTCATGACATTGCTCCAATCTGATCTCAGTAGAGGCCGCGTGCGCGGCCGGTATTGAAAGCGGCAGTTCGTGCGGGCGTTGATCGATCTTTCCCGGCATAAGTCTTCGAATGTGTTGAATGGACCGGCAGCACGACGACCTTGGTGCCTACGTTCACGCGCGCGTAGAGGTCGACCACGTCGTCGTTGAGCATACGGATACAGCCGCTCGACACGCGCTTTCCGATTGTGGAGGGATCGTTCGTTCCGTGAATGCGGTACACCGTGCCGCTGAGATACATGGCCCGTGCGCCCAGCGGGTTGCCGGGGCCGCCGGCCATAAAGCGCGGCAGATACGGTTGCCGGCCAAGCATCTCGACAGGCGGAATCCAGTCTGGCCACTCGGCCTTACGTTCGATTGTCTTAACGCCCGCCCAAGCGAAGCCCTCGCGGGCCACGCCAATTCGGTAGCGAATGGCCTTGCCACTTGTGAGCACGAGGTAAAGAGAAGAATTCGGAGTGACGATGACGACCGTTCCGGGCGCTTCACGAGTCGAATAGTCGACGATGTGGCGCCGCAAGGCCGAGTTCTGTGTATTGGTCGTTCCGTTATCCGGAAGGCTTTGCTCGATGAGCTGGTCCGCATTAGGAAGCAATCCCAGCGGATTGGCTGACGATGGCGCGTTCGCGCCCGCTAACAGAGTCACGGCGGCAATGCTGGCGGTCAGAACCTTGGTCATGTACGCCTCCTGCATTTCCAGCGTTTTTATTTTGCAGGAAGGCTAGGACCAGGCAGATGGTCGCACGACTGTACGTTGGTAAACGCTCAATAACCGAAACCGAAAGTGTGCCTATACGTCGGTATAATGCAGATCGACACGCGCTCGGCCGAGCAAGCCACTACAACAATTGATCGGCTTGTTGAGACGCAGACGGCCGGTTGTGTAACCGGCTTATTTGAAGGCCCGATTATTGCACCGGACTCTGAGAGCTATCGCCTCCAAGGGCCCTGTCGAGACATTCGATCAGGCAGGCATCGTCGAAAGGTTTTTTCAAAAAGCCAATTGCTCCAGCCTTCAGCGCGCGTGCACGCACTTTTTCTTCGGAAAATCCCGTCATAAAGATGACTTTTGTCCTGCGACCATCGGCAATCAGCCGCTCCTGCAATTCCACTCCATTCATACCGGGCATTTGCACATCGGTAATGAGACATGATGTGTCTTTAACCCGGTCGGAATGCAAAAATTCTTCGGCAGAAGCAAAAGCAGCCGCTGAGTAACCGAGCGAGCGAATAAGGCCTTTCGTGGCCTCACGAACAGCTTCGTCATCGTCAATAATGGAAATCATAGGGGCCTTTGCCAAGTTAGCGACCGTCATGGAGGCAACATAGGACGCTCACCGGCAATCCGCCATTGACGAAAATCGATAATCAGACACGGGAAAGAGTAATCAAACTATACGTAGGTATAGGTTAGGATGTCTTCGCGCGGTGAACGCCTAACGATTCAGCCATCCGTACGAGGTCAGCCAGCGACCGTGCGCCCATCTTTCGCATTACGCTTCCGCGATGAACCTTAACGGTGATCTCGCTGACATCGATTTCGCCAGCAATCTGCTTGTTCATAAGACCTGCTGTTACGAGACCCATGATCTCCTTTTCACGAGGGGTTAGAGTTTCATAGGTCGACTTCAACTTCGATGTCGACTGTTCCATATCGCGCCGGCGGCGATCCTTTTGGTGCCCGACTTGAACCGCGTCCAACATGTCCTGATCGCGAAATGGCTTAGTCAAAAACTCGACCGCTCCCGCCTTCATGGCCCGCACGGTCATTGGGATATCGCCATGGCCAGTCATAAAAACGATCGGAATTTCAATATTTGCCTTGGCCAGATCAGATTGAAAGTCGAGCCCGCTCACTTCAGGGAGCCTGACATCGAGCACCAGACAGCTTGGGCAGTCCGGCAGCTTGCTTTGTAAAAATTCCGACGCCGAACTAAACGCTTTGACCTGCAATCCGACCGAACGGAAAAGGCTTGAAAGAGATTCACGTACCGCCGCGTCGTCGTCGACGACGAATACGGCTGATTGGTGTTCTGGGCGCGGGTTCATCGATTGTCGCTCGGCCCTAAGGTCCTGGTGACTACTATTACTCCACGATTACCGTCTCAATCCTAAATTGGGGAGCGAGCAATCGACGAGGGATGATTGCCGATTACTCACGATTTTGTGATACGCGTCCAGGCTCCCTTTTGGCCAATGTATCGGCTCCGATTTTCAAAACAATCATTCTAGCACTAACAGGACAGTGGCCTTACCCTTCCAATTTGCAATAGGCCTCAACACTGCGATGGATGTCCGGGTCGTCCATGTTTAAGGATCTGCGTGCCGGGACAAAATTTCTAATTTTATGCGCCACATCGTTAGCACTCACGAGCGTTGCCACTTACGCTCTGTTGGCTGAAAAACAGATTGCCATTGACTTCGCCCACCGCGAACTTGTCGGTAGCAAGTATCTGGCGTTGCTCCGCCCTATCTACGGGGCTGTGCTGACGACTTATGCCAACGGCCACCTAAGTGGCCGGCAAAACGCATCCGATTCAGAACTCATCAATTCGCTATCGCAGGCAGATGCGGAAACTGCGGGTACATTACAGATTGACGGTATTGTGAAAACGCTGGCAGCGATGCTGCACGACTTGGGTACCAACACATCTGCAGGTATTCCGGTCGACGACACTTATTTAGCCACTCTTAAAAACCTGCGTGATCTCGCTGCTCGTATCGGCGACGATTCAAACTTGACGCTTGATCCTGTCCTTGATGCCTACCATGTCGGAAACATTGTTGTGACGCGTTTGCCAACAGTGCTGGAAGAGCTTGGTCAAGCGCATCTGTTGGTACGAGCACCAAAGGCCGCGAATGATTCGGCTGTCGGCCGCGAAGCGCGCCTCGCTGCGCTCGGTAGCCTGCTGCGCGTCAATATGGATGATATAGCAAAAGAACTTTCAGCCGCCGAACGTGGGAATCATAATGGCCGCCTGAAACAGTTTGTCGCTCCCAGCGTTACGGCGTTTTCCACGAGTTCAAATGCTTATGTTGATGCGCTGCGTGACGTTGGCGTGAGGGACAATCAGATTGACCTGTCATACGCTAGCGCAGTTACCAGCGCACTGAATGCTTGGGATGTTGCGCAAAGCGAGCTCGACCAGCTGTTGAATCAACGAATCGATGAGCTGCGTGCTCGACGCCTGCTCAGTCTCATATTGATCGGAACTCTTGGCGCGCTCGGCCTCTTGGTGGCTCTTTTGACTTATCGGGACATGATCGTACCGATCAAGAGCCTCGCGCATTTAGCAAACACGATTCGGGAGACCAAAAATTACGGCTTACGGTTTCAATACGAAAGTCGAGATGAAATTGGTCGGCTGGCGGCTGCATTTAACGAAATGCTTCACGGACTTGCGGTCGCGCGCGAGCGCGAAATCATGAGCCAGAATGAGATAGCTCGCGTGTCGCGCCTGGCGACCATGGGTGCGATGGTGGCCTCTATCACTCACGAAATCAGACAGCCACTTGCGGCAATCGTGACGTATTCTCAAGCCGGCACACGTTGGCTCACAAAGGCGGAACCCAATCTCGAAGAAGTGCGTACCGCTCTGAGCCATATTGGCAAGGAAGGCCACCGCGCCGGTGAGGTAATTACGGCCCTGACTGCGCTATTCAAAACGAACACCAGCAAACGTGTGCGGGTCGATATAAATGAAGTTGTAAGCGATGTGCTCAAACGTGCCGGCGGCGAGTTGCGTGCACGAAACATTGCTCTCAGTACGAAATTGGCAACGGATCTTCCACGCATTTCTGCTGATCCAATCCAGCTGCAGGAAGTGTTGCTCAATCTGACTATGAACGCGGTTGAGGCCATGGACTCTACCGCTGAGAACCTGCGCGTTCTGACGATCGCGTCCATGCCCGATACGGAGGGAGTCAGGGTCACTGTGGAAGATTCCGGTATCGGGATCGACGCGAAGAAGGCGGAACAGATCTTCGAAGCATTCTTCACCACCAAACCGACCGGAATGGGAATGGGGCTTGCCATTTGTCGCTCAATTATTGCGGCACACGATGGGCGCCTGTGGGCATCGCCGGGAACTTCACGTGGCACGGTTTTCCATGTCTTTTTGCCGGCTGGCGTTGATGATGCGTCGCACGGTCAGCCGTCTGAGCGCGACCGGCTTTTCTAAAATCCAAATCTGACATCCCGAACGCACCTGTGAATGTCTGCTTTTGGCCCGTAGGAGACATCTGTGACCGAATTGCCGACCTGATGTGAGCTGGTTCACGTACACGTCGCGGTGTTTTCATACCAAACGCAAATTGTGTGATGCCAGTCACTGTCGGAGTTTTCGACAAGGGACCAATCTCACCGTGACAACTCCAGCGATATGGAGGCGACAATGTTTAATTGGAAAACACGGGAGTGCGTGCAAGAGATCCTCGCGTTGATCTTTGCCGTTCTGTTTTTGATGTTCGCTCTCGCCGCCCCGGCAAAGGCATTTTTCCCATTCGGCATTGCTGTTGGAGGAGCGATGGTCGGTGGGGCAATGCAGGCCGAAAGGCAACAAAGCCAGCAAAGCGAACAATACCAACGAAACGAAAACGGCGCGGAAAGCAGACACACGAAAAAAACCACCAAAGCCAAAAATCACAAACGGGAGAGAGATGACACAAAAATCGCAAAAGCGAAGTCGCCTGAACCCGTCGCTAACGCGCCACCGGCCAAACCGCTGAGGGCCGACCCACCGCCGAATCTCGACAGATTTGGGGAATGATTATTCATCGCCGCCGTGAGCCAACGACAGCACAACGCTGAACGTGACCGAGTTGCCGACTTGAGCGAGTAAATGTCTGCTTTTGGTATCGCTATTGGGTTTAAAGCGACGTGCCTTTTTGCAATGCACATGTCTGCTTTTGACCCAAAGCGGACCTCGGCAGGCAAATTATTGAGAGCAAATTTACGCATTACGGACGTACAGTGAGTCACCCTGTGAAAAAGACACGGGCGACCACTCCACATGCCCAAAGCTGAGAGTACCTGTTGGGCCGCAAGGCAAAGTGATTGCTGACATGTTGCCGGATATGCGCGAGCAACTCCGCGTGCGACTACGCGAAGACCTGCCTGCTACTTCCGATGGGCAAATTGTCTACGAGTCATTCGCAAATGCCGTGAGAGGCCGTGTGCGAGCATGATCCCACAAAACCAAACGTGCGCGGCAAGTGATGTCAGAGATTGAAAATGTTGAGCGTCCGTATCCACGACCGCTGTCTGGCGCCAAAGTCGGACGCCTGCCGCCTGCGTTAGTGCCAGCCCGTACCGCTCTCGTTGGTCGCTACGTAATGCTGGAGCCACTTGATGCGGCACGGCATGCAAGTGATCTGTTCGAGGCGTCACATGGAAGCAAGGCCGCGCTCCGAATCTGGGACTACCTGCCATGGGGTCCTTGGAAATCCGAAGCGGAGTTCGCGAAC
>Ga0207689_10000169_pt1 | contig 57089 bp, 53 predicted proteins | sample KBSMisM52_FD_184312 | JGI IMG/M metagenome (GOLD analysis project Ga0207689, IMG submission 184312) | Miscanthus rhizosphere microbial communities from Kellogg Biological Station, Michigan, USA - KBS Miscanthus M5-2 (SPAdes) (version 2) | ecosystem: Host-associated > Plants > Roots >...
CGAAGGCATCGCCTACGGGCCGACGCTCGACGAGACGCTCGACGTCTTTCCCGCCGAGCGGCCGGCGTCGCCGGTGTTCGTCTTCATCCACGGCGGCTATTGGCGGCGCTTCGCGGCGCGCGACTACCACCTCGTCGCGCTCGGCCTCGTGCCGCTCGGCATCACGACGGTCTGCGTCGACTATTCGCTCTGCCCGAAGGTGACCATCGACGAGATCGCGCGGCAGGCTCGTGCCGCGGTCGCGTGGACGCTCAGGCGCATCGGCGAGCACGGCGGCGATCCGGCGCGCGTCGCCGTCGGCGGCCACTCGGCCGGTGGCCATCTCACCGCGATGTGCCTCGCGGCGCGCTGGGACGAGGACTACGGTCTGGCGCGCGATCCTCTCGCCGCCGCTGTCCTCGTCAGCGGCATCTACGACATCGAGCCGCTGCGCCGCAGCTACCTGCAGCCGACGATCCAGCTCGACGACGGCATCGTCCGCCGCAACTCGCCGATGTTCGGCGTGCGGCCGTGCGCGACGCCGGCGCTGGTGACTTGGGGCGCCGACGAGAGCGCCGAGTTCGCGCGCCAGGCGACGCAGTACCACGCCGCGTGGCAGGGCGCAGGCAACCGCGGCGAGCTGCTGCCGCTGGTCGGCGCGAATCACTTCACGGCAGTCGAGGGGCTCGCCGATCCCGGAAGCACGCTCAGTCGCTGGATCGCGGCGCGGCTCGGCGCCTGAGCCCCTACTTCAGGAGCGGCTTTCCGCCGTCGTTGCCGCCGCAGGTCATGACGACGCGCTGCGCCGGCATCTTGCCGGTGCGCAAGCCGAACTGCGTGTTGTCGGGGTAGTAGAACGCCTCGGGTCGGAACCACACCTTGAGGCGCTTCGGGTTGACCGCGGCGATCTGCGTCCAGCGCTCGCTGTCGCGGATGCCGTCGATCGGCTCGAGGTACGCGGTCGCGTAGACGAAGCCGCCCTGCTTGTTCGAGAACGGTCCGATGATGTCGGCGCGGTACGGCACCGCGACCGTCTCGGCGAGCGCCGAGCCATCGCCGCCGACGACCTGCGTGAACGTGAATTCGCCGTAGATCGCCGCGGTCGGCGTGCCGTGCAGGTTCTCGATCGCGACGTTGACCGCGAGCAGCGGCGTCTTGCAATCGCCCTTGGGCGGCAGCATCACGACGTTGACGAGGTAGTAGCGGAACTGCGCGTTCATCGTCTTCGGCGAGCGCCCGCGGATCAGCTCGGCCATCTCCTCGGGGCTCTCGAAGATGCGCGGCTCGCCGTTCGGCCCGCCGCGAATCGCCTCGCCGGCGATCGCCTGCTCGACGGTGTGCGAGTACGACTGCGTGCCGGTCGGCATCTCGGTGTACTCGCGCCGCTCGCGCGGCGTCGCCGACTTCTTGGCCTGCGGCTGGGCCTGCGGCTTCGCACCCGCCGGCTTGGCCGCCGGCGGCGGCTCGGCCTTCTTGCACGCCGTCGCGACGAGGGCGAGGGCGAGGACGAGGAGGAGGCGAGGGGCGCGCACGATGCTTCCGGTGGGGTCGTCGACGGATATCGGCCGCGATGGCGCCGACTTGAGCGCTCTCCGGGCGTCGCCCGGGACGCCGTCCCTACAATCCGCCCGCACCTCGAGCCCCCAATGCACGTCGACGCTTCGGTCTTCAAGGCCTACGACATCCGCGGCACGGTCGGCCGGACGATCGACGAGCGCTTCGCCGAGCAGCTCGGCCGCGCCTTCGGCAGCGAAGTCCTCGCCGCCGGCGACCGCGCGGTCGCGGTCGGTCGCGACGGCCGCATCTCGTCTCCCGCGCTCGCTGCGGCGCTCGTCCGCGGCCTCGCTTCGACGGGGCTCGACGTCGTCGACCTCGGCCCGGTGACGACGCCGATGCTCTATTACGTCGCGGCGACGCGTGGCGCGCACGGCTGCGCGAGCGGCATCCAGGTCACCGGCAGCCACAACCCGAAGAACGACAACGGCTTCAAGATGGTCGTCGCCGGCCGCGCGATCTACGGCGACGCGATCCAGCGCCTGCGCCGCCGCATGGAGACCGACGACCACGTCGCGGGCATCGGTCGCAGCGCGAGGATGGACATCGTCCCCGAGTACCGCGCGCGCATCGCCGGCGACTGCAAGCTCGCACGGCCGATGACGGTCGCGGTCGATTCCGGCAACGGCATCGCCGGCGCGTCGGCGCCGGGCGTCCTGCGTGCGCTCGGCTGCACGGTGCACGAGCTCTATTCCGAGGTCGACGGCGAGTTCCCCAACCACCATCCCGACCCGAGCAAGCCCGAGAACCTCGCCGAGCTCGTTCGTCTGGTCGCGCGCAGCGACGCCGAGATCGGTCTCGCCTTCGACGGCGACGGCGATCGCCTCGGCGTCGTCACCAAGAGCGGCGAGATCGTCTTTCCCGACCGCCAGCTGATGCTCTTCGCGCGCGACGTGCTGCAGCGCCGGCGCGGCGCGACGATCGTCTACGACGTCAAGTGCTCGCAGGCGATCGCGCCGCTGATCCGCGACGCCGGCGGCGTGCCGATGATGTGGAAGACCGGCCACTCGCTGATCAAGGCGAAGATGCGCGAGGTCGGCGCAGCGCTCGCCGGCGAGATGAGCGGGCACATCTTCTTCGCCGAGCGCTGGTACGGCTTCGACGACGCGACGTACACGGCGGCGCGGCTGCTCGAGATCGTGAGCGCGAGCGCCGACCCGAGCGCCGTCCTCGACGCGCTGCCGACGAGCTTCGCGACGCCCGAGCTCAACGTCGGCTGCGCCGAAGGCGAGCCGGCCGAGGTCGTCGCGCGGCTGCGCGCCGAGGCGAAGTTCCCCGGCGCGAAGGAGATCGTGACGATCGACGGCGTGCGCGTCGAGTACGACGACGGCTTCGGCCTCGTCCGCGCATCGAACACGACGCCCGTGCTCGTCCTTCGCTTCGAGGGAACGACTCCCGAGGCGCTCGCGCGCATCGAGGCCGACTGCATGGCCGCGCTGCGTGCGGTGAAGCCGGACGCGCGCGTCGCGAGCGCGGCGCACTGAGCTTCGCGCGTCGTCGATGCGCGTCCTGATCGTCAAGCTGTCGTCGCTCGGCGACGTCGTCCACACGCTGCCGGTCGTCGCCGACATCCGCGCTGCGCATCCCGGCGCGCGCATCGACTGGGTCGTCGAGCCGGCGTTCGCGCCGCTCGTCGAGCGCGTCGCCGGCGTCGCCCACGTCATCGAGTGCCCGCTCCGGCGCTGGACGCGCGACGGCTGGCTGCGCGGCTCGACACGCGCCGAGGCGGCGGAGTTCGTGCGTCGGCTCCGGCGCGACCGCTACGACGCGGTCGTCGAATTGCAGGGGCTGACGAAGGCCGCGATCGTCGCTGCGCTCGCGCGGGGACCGAGTTGGGCGCTCGCCAACCGCACCGACGGCGCGAGCCACGAGTGGCCGGCCAGGGTCCTCGCGACGCACGCCGTTCGCGTCGAGCAGCACAGCCACGCGCTCGACCGCGCGCGCGAGCTCGTCGCCAGGGCGCTCGGCACGACGATCGACGCGCCGCCGGACTTCGGCTTGCGTGCACGTCCGCTGGCGACGCCCGAGCGCGAGCGCACCGTCGTCCTCGTCCACGGCACGACGCGCGCCGACAAGCTCTGGCCCGACGAGCACTGGATCGAGCTCGGCGCGCGGCTCGTCGAGCAGGGCTGGAACGTCGCGCTGCCGCACGCCGGCACCGACGAGGCGAGGCGTGCGCGCCTGCTCGCCGAAGCGATCGGCGGCGCGAGCTGCGCGGTCTGGCCGGCGATGGAGCTCGGCGCGTTCATCGACCGCCTCGCCGCGACCGCGGGCGTGATCGGGGTCGACAGCGGCCCGAGCCACATCGCGGTCGCGCTCGGCCTGCCGCACGTGCAGATCTACAACCATCCGACGTCGTGGCGGACCGGGCCGCAGCCTCGTCACGGTGCCGGCATGCAGGTCTCGGTCGAGGACGATCCGACGCCGAGCGTCGGCATGGTGTGGACGGCGTGGAACGGCGTCCAGGAACGAGCGCGCGTCGCCGCGGCGGCGCCGCGCGGATGAGCGCGTCGGTGCGCCAGTCGCTCGCGCGCGCCGGCTATTCGCTGCTGCTGCGCATTGCGGTGCCGCTCTATCGGTTGCGTCTGCTCTGGCGCGGCCGCCGCGAGCCGCTCTACGCGACCGCGATCGGCGAGCGCTTCGGCCGCTACCGCGAGCCGTTCGCGCCTGGCGCGGTGTGGCTGCACGCGGTCTCGCTCGGCGAGACCCGTGCGGCAGCGCCCCTCGTCGACGCGCTGCGCGCCGCGCGACCCGGCGTTCGCTTCGTCTTCACGCACGGCACCGCGACCGGGCGCGCCGCCGGCGAGGCGCTGCTTCGCAGCGGCGATCGCCAGGTCTGGTTGCCGTGGGACACGCCCGGCGCGGTGCGACGGTTCCTGCGCAGCGCGATCCCGGCGGCCGGCGTGTTGATGGAGACCGAGATCTGGCCGAACCTGCTCGCCGCGGCGGCACGCGAGGGCGTCCCGGTGGTCCTCGCCAACGCGCGCCTGAGCGCGCGCAGCCGCCGCCGCGGTGCGCGCGTCGACACCTTGCTCAGACCCGCGTTCGCAAGCCTCGCCGCCGCGCTCGCGCAGACCGACGACGATGCCGCGCGGCTGCGCGACGCCGGTGCGCGCGATGTCAGCGTCGTCGGCAACCTCAAGTACGACCTCGCTCCCGATCCGCAGCTGCTCGCGCGCGGCCGCACCTGGCGAGAAGGCATCGCGCGCGGCATCGTCGTCGCCGCGTCGACGCGGGAAGGCGAAGAGCCCGAGCTGCTCGCGGCGTGGCGAGCGATCGCGGCGCCGCGACCGCTGCTCGTGATCGTGCCGCGCCATCCGCAGCGCTTCGATGCGGTCGCCGAGCTGATCGCGAATGCCGGCTTCACGCCGTCGCGTCGCAGTGCGTGGCAGGACGATCGGCCGCCGCACCACGCCGCCGAGTGCGACGTCTGGCTCGGCGACTCGATGCTCGAGATGCCGGCGTGGTACGCGCTCGGCGACGTTGCGCTGCTCGGCGGCAGCTTCGCGCCGCTCGGCGGCCAGAACCTGATCGAGGCCGCGGCGTGCGGCTGCCCGCTCGTCCTCGGCCCGCACACGTTCAACTTCAGCGACGCCGCCGAGCTCGCGATCGCCGCCGGCGCGGCGGTGCGCGCCGCCGACATCGTCGCCGGCGTCGATGCAGCGGTTGCGCTCGTCTCGCCCGCGCACGCTGCCGAGCGAGCGCGTCGCTCGCAGGCCGCCCTCGCGTTCGCCGGCGCCCATCGCGGCGCGGCCGCGCGGATGGCGGCGCGGATCCTCGCGATCGCCGACCAAGCCCGCGCGCGCTAGGCGCGCAGCAGCGCGAGCGGACGGACGTTCGCGCTGTCGGGGAAGACGTCGCGCTCGAGGACGCGCGACGGCACCTGCAGGTGGTCGCCGAGCACGCCCTTGAGGATCGCGCGCAGGTCGGTCGTCGCGCGCAGGTCGCGGCCTTCGAAGCGCTTGTCGCGCCCGAGGCCGGGCCAGTCGGCGACGACACCGCCGCGCACCGGCCCGCCGAGGACGAACGCGACGCCGCCGCTGCCGTGGTCGGTGCCGAGCGTGCCGTTGACGGCGACTTCGCGGCCGAACTCGCTGGCGACGACGACGACGGTGCGCCGCCAGACGCCGGCGCCGTCGAGTCCGCTGCGCAGCGCGGCGAGCCCGGCGTCGAGCTGGCGCAGGTTGTTGGCGAGCGGGCCGTTCGGATTCGCCTGGTTGGCGTGGGTGTCCCAGCCGCCGATCTCGAGCACCGCGGCCTGCGGCCCGGCCGGCTGCGCGAGAAACTCGGCGGCACGGCGCGCGAGCGCGACGAACGCGCCCGGCCGCTGCACCATCCCGGCCGCGGACGATGACGCCATCGCGGGGCCGTCGGCGCCCATCGGCGGCGGCGCGTCGAGGTGCAGCGTGCGCGCACGCTCGAGCGCGGTCGCGAGCGCAGGATCGGGCGCGTACATGCGCTCGAGCCGCGCGACGAGGTCGGCCGATGGATCGGGCAGCACCGAAGGCGCCCACGTGTCGACCGCAGCGCTCGAGCGCAGCACCAGCGGCACCGCGGTCGCGATCGCGATTCCCTTCTGTCCGCTCGTCGCGAGCGCGCGGCCGAGCCAGCCGGTCTGCAATTCGTACGGTCGATTGGCGCCGCTTTCGAGGACCTGTTGCGCGTCGAAGTGCGAGCGCCCGCGGTAGGCGAGGCCGACCGCGTGGACGGTCGTCGCGTCGCCGCCGCGGACCATCGCGTGCAGCTCGCCGAGGTTCGGATGCAGCGCAAAGGTCGCATCGAGCGCGAGCGGCGCCGCGCCGAGATTGGCGAGCGGCCCGCGCGCTGCCGCGTAGTCGGGATCGCCGATCGCGGGTGCTGCGCCGAGCCCGTCCATGCCGCCGCGCAGGATGACGAGAACGAAGCGATTGCCTCCGGGGGCGCCGCTGCCGGCGAGCGCGAGCCGCGGGGCCATGCCGAGCGCGCCGGCCGCGGCGATGGCGGTGACGACGCGTCGGCGTTGCAGCGACGTCGCGCCGTGGTGGGTGGGCTTCGATCGTGCCATTGCGCGACTCCTCTCAGCGCCGCTGGAACTCGGGTGCGAGCAGCAGCAGCGCGAGCGCCTGCGCGCCGTCGGCGGCGCGATCGAGTTGCTTCGCGGTCTCGCTGCCGACGAGCGGCCCGAGGCTTTGCTCGGCGAGCCGCCGCGCGTCGACGACGCGGCCGGCGCGCTCGGCGACGCGCGTCGCCCATTCGACGCGCTTCCACACCGCGTCGGGACCGAGCCAGTCGTCGGCGCGGTCGCTCCAGCCCGCGGGCGAGGGCGCGGCGAGGATGCGCTGGCCGAGCGCGTTGATCGGCGCGGCTGGGTTGGCGACCTCGGCGCGCGCGAACATGCGCTCGCCGGCGCCGAGCAGCCGCGCCGTCGAGACGACGAACTCCTCGGGCGTCTTCAGCTTCGCCGGTTGCGCGCTCCAGGCCTCGTCGCTCTCGATCAGCGTGCGATAGACGGCGGGCAGGTCGCCGTCGCGCTGCAGGTAGACCGCGCTGAGACGCTCGACGAGCTTCGGCGGCGGCTCGTCGGCGACGAAGTGGCGCGCGAGCTTGGTCGCGACGAAGCGCGCCGTCGCCGGATGGCGCGCGAGGTCGCGCAGCACCTGCTTCAGCGCGTCGGGACCTTCGCCGTAGCTGTGGCCGAGGACGGTCTTGCTGCCCGGCTCGTGCCAGTTGGCGTCGAACGGGTCGGCGCTGCCCCACGCCGTTTCCTGGCCGACGCGCCAACCGGTCAGCACGGCGGCGAACGACGTCACGTCGGCCTGCGTGTAGACGCCGGCGCGCGCCGCCTCGGCACCGAGCGTGTGCAACTCGAGAACCTCGCGGGCGAGGTTCTCGTTGAGGCCGCTGACGCGCGGCGTCTCTTCGCGCCGCGCCGCGCGTCGCGATTCGAGCGCGACGACGCGCGAATGCGGGCCCGCCGACTGCACGTTGTCGAGGTAGCGCAGCATCGCCGGGTGCGTCGTCGACGCGACGAGGAGCGTCTCGAAGCGGCCGAAGAGATGCGGCCGGATCGCGTCGCGCTCGAACGCGCCGGCGAGCCCGCGCGTGCTGCCCTTGGCGAGCGAGACGGTGAAGTGGTTGGCCCAGAACCATTGCAGCCGCTCGGCGAATGGTTGCGTCGTCAGCGCCGCGGTCGCGAGCCGCGAGCGGACGTCGGCGATGGTGGCGTCGCGGTAGTGGCCGGCGAGGATCTGCTCGGCGGTCATCCCCGGCGGGGGATTCCTCGCGAGCTGGCGCTTCTCGCGCTCGGCGGCGATGAGCGCGAGCGCGCCGCGGGTGTCGAGAAGGCCGTCGCCGCGCGGCGGATCGGCGCGGAGGGTCTGCGCTGCGAGCCAGCCGCGAGCATCGCTGCCGACGACGCCGAGGTCGGCCTCGCCGAGGCCGAAGCGGTGCGCCGCGATCGCGGCGTTCAGGGATGCGGACGACGTCACGGCACCTCCTTGGATGCCGCGATTGTCGCCGTGCCGATGTCAACCGCCCTTGTGGCGCGCGTCAAGAAGTGTGAGCGCGCCGAGCAGCCTTCCTCAGTTCGGCCGGAACAGGTCCTTCGGGATCTTCGCGGCGGTGAAGATGTAGTCGCGCGAATCCTCGAGCTGCTGGCGCAGCCGCCTGAGGTCGAGCCCGAGCAGGCGCCCCTTCCACTTGCGCACCTTGCCGGCGACGATGACGGTCTCGACGTTGGTCCGGTCCATCAGCGAGACGACCGCTCCCGGCACCTGGTTGAGCGGCGCGACGTTGAGCGCGCCGGCGTCGAGGATGAGGATGTCGGCTTCCTTGCCTGGTGTCAGCGAGCCGGTCTTCTTCTCCAGGCGGAGTCCTTTCGCACCGTTGATCGTCGCGTAGCGAAGGACGTCGCGCGTCGTCAGCAGCGGCGGCAGGCTCGCCGCTGGCTTCGGCCACTGGTTGGGCGGATAGAAGTCGCCCTGCTCGAGGATCATCTGGTTGACGAGCGCGCGCTGCACGTTCATCGTCGAGCGCATCTGGGTGAAGAAGTCGGCCGTCAGCGTGCACTCGACGTCGACGCTCAGAGAAGGCTCGATGCCGAGGCTCTGCATCTTCAGGATCGGCGGCATGCCGTGGCGCATGTTCATCTCGATCGGCACCGCGAGCGAGACCTGCGCACCGACGTCCTTGACGCGCTGCCACGCGGCATCGGCCATCCCGGTCATGTGGATGAACAGGTTGTCCGGTCCGATGCCGATGTTGCCGTTGCCGCCGGTTCCCGCCGCCAGCTTGTCGAAGATCGGACGGATGCCGAACGGCGACAGGATGTGCGCCGCGACCTGCAGCCCGAGCTGGCGGCCGATCGTCCACGACAGGTCGGTGGTCGCATCGCCGAGGTAGACCTCGCCGCCCATGATCATCGAGACCAGTTGATCGTTCGACGAGAACCACTTGTTCTTGATGCGGACCGCGTCGGTCGGGTACTTGTTGCCGGGGTTGGTGCCGAGGATGTTGGCGCCCGCGCTCTCGAAGTAGCCGAACGCCGCGCGCCGCCCGGTGTCGATCAGCGCCTGGACGGCGGCATCGGAATGCTCGGGCGAATGGTGGATCTGCGAGACGTCGTGCACCGTCGTCACGCCATCGTCGAGCTGGCTCAGCCCGCCGAACAGCTCGTTGATGTAGACGTCCTGCGGCCGGTAGACGGGCGCGAACGTCAGCAGGATGAACTCGAAGTAGGTCGTGCTGCCGCTCGGCGACCCGGAGCCGTCGTTGATCAGGACGCCGTCGGCGAGGAAGCTGCGCAGCGCAGTCTCGAACTGGTGGTGGTGCGTGTCGATGAAGCCCGGCATGACGATCTTGCCGCGCGCGTTGATCACCGCCGCGCCGCCGGCATGCAGGCTCGGCCCGACAGCGAGGATCTTCTTGCCCTCGACGAGCACGTCGGCCTGCGCAAAGTCGCCGACCTTCGGATCCATCGACATGACCGAGCCGCCGCGGATCAGGTAGCGCCGGCCGGGAACGCCGCTGTCCTCGGGCATTCGATCGTTGTCGTTGTCGTTATCGTCGTCGGCCGCGGCGAGCCGTGGCGCAAACAGACCGAGCCCCGAAGCGGCGATGCCCGCCGCAGTGGTCGCCCTCAGAAACTTGCGACGTGAACCGCCATGGGCTTGCAGAAAGCCCGCTTCGCAGAGCTTGCACATGTCGTCTCCTCCGCGAGTCGGTCGTCACGCCGACTCTTCGATCGATTCTGCGGCGGATCGACGGCCCCTGCAAACGTCGCGCAGCGTGCAATCGGCGTGCCCGGACGCCGGTCGCATGTGCCGCGGAGCGCGGAAGATCGTCTAGCGGACGAGCAGCCGATCGATGCCGAGGACGTCCGACGCGACGAGCCGACCCGACGCCTGCCGCAGCCGCAGCGTCGCGAGCAGCAGGTCGTAGCGCGCACGCGCGAGGTCGCGCCGCGTCTGATAGAGCTGACTCTGCGCGTTCAGCACGTCGACGTTGACGCGGATGCCGACGCGGTAGCCGAGCTGCGTCGCCTCGAGCGCGAGCTGGCTCGACGCCTCCGCGGCCTCGAGCGCCTTCACCTGCGCAGCGCTCGACTGCACCGTGTAGTACGCCTGTCGCGTCGACTGCGTCACCGTGCGGCGCGCCGCTTCGAGGTCGTTGCGCGAGCGCTCCTCGAGGACGATCGTCTCGCGGATCCGGTTCTGGATCGAGCCGCCGGCGTAGAGCGGGACGTTGATCTGGACGCCGATGGTGCCGGCGGCGTTGTAGCCGGTCGCGTTCGCCGCGATCGTGCCGTGGCCGCCGGCCACCGAAGCGACCGCGTCGACCGTCGGCAGCGCCTGCGCGCGCGCCTTCTCGGTCTCGAGCTGCGCCACTTCGTATGCGACCTGCGCCCGGCGCACGGCGGGATGCTCGTCGGCGGCGCGGCTGACGAGCTGCTCGAGCGGGACGCTCGCCGTCGGCGGCAGCGCGACCGGCACCGCGAGCGGCCGCGGCGTGACGTTCGTGCGGCCGACGAGCTGGTCGAGCGCGATCCGCTTGCTGACGAGGTCGTTGTCGGCAGCGATCTCCTGCGCCGTCGCGAGGTCGAAGCGCGCCTGCGCCTCGCGCGTGTCGGTGATCGTCGCCGTGCCGACCTCGAAGTTGCGCTTTGCCGAAGCCAGCTGCTCGGCGATCGCGGTCTTGTTGGCGCGGGTCGTCTCGAGCGTGTCCTGGGCGCCGAGGACGTCGAAGTAGGCCTGGCTGACGCGCAGGATCAGGTCCTGCTCGGCGGTGTCGAGATCGGCGAGCGACGATTCGAGCGTCCGCTCGGCCTGCGCGATCGTCGCGTTGTTGGCGCGGTTGAAGAGCGGCTGCTTGCCGCTCAGCGTTGCGCCATACGAGTTGTTGGCGAAGTTGTCGCCGACCGTCGGCTTCGTCTGCGTGCGGCCCAGGTTGGCCGACAGCGCCGCGCTCGGCCGCATCAGCGCGCGCGCCTGCTCGACGCGATAGATCGCCGAATCGGCGAGCGCGCGCGCCGACAGGTAGGTCGCGTCGTAGCCGTGCGCGCCTTCGTAGAGCTCGAGGAGCGACTGCGCGCGAACGCTCGTCGAACCGAGCGACGCGCCGGCGAGGGCGAACAGCCCCATCGCCCGCGCGAGCGTCGTGCGGCGCTCGCGACGTCGCATCCTGGGCAGGCTTCGGTTCTCGGCGGGCATGCGGGCTCCTGGTCGGTGGTCTCGGCGTCGCGGGCACGCCGAGGCGGCGGCGCCGACGGTGCGTCGCCGGGCGGATTTATAGGCGAGTCGGGCGGCGTGCGCCGCGGCGATGCGACAGCCTGCGCGACGAAGCCGCCGCGACCGCGGTTTCGTGCGACGGACTGCGCCCGGGCATCGTCCAGGGTCTCAGAAGGCGAAGCGGCTCGGCTCGGGGAAACCGCTGAGCCGGGGCGCGACGGTGTCGAACAGCTCGACGGTCGAGTGGCCGCCGTCGTCGCCGCGCGTGACGAGGACGGCGCGCATGATCGGCAGCTCGCCGACGATCGCGGTCAGCCGACCGTCGGGCTTGAGCTGCCCGAGCAGCGGCCGCGGCACCTCGGCGACCGATCCAGACAGGACGATGACGTCGAACGGGCCGTCGACGATCAGGCCCTTGGACGCGTCGGCCTCGATCACGCGCGCGTTCATCACCCACGCGCGCTTGAGGTTCTCGGTGGCGAGGCGCGCGAGCTCGGGATCGATCTCGATCGTCGTCACGTGCTGCGCCTTGTGCGCGAGCAGCGCCGCCATGTAGCCGGAGCCGGCGCCGATCTCGAGGACGCGCTCGTGGCGCTGCACCGCGAGCTCCTGGAGCAGCCGCGCCTCGACCTTCGGCTCGAGCATCGACTGGCCGTTCGGCAGCGGCACCTGCGTGTCGACGAACGCGAGCGAGCGGTAGGCGGGCGGCACGAAGTCCTCGCGCTTGACGACCGAGAGCAGCGACAGCACGCTCTGGTCGAGCACATCCCATGGGCGGATCTGCTGCTCGATCATGTTGAAGCGGGCTTGCTCGACGTTCATGGCGGTTCTACGGACTCGGCGCGCGGGGCTCGTACTGTAACGTTCGGGGATGCGCGGCTCGCCGCCGCCGTCGCGCCGGGAACGCAGGTTGCTGCGGTCGGCGCCAGGACAACAGCACGGATGGAGCGCGAACGACTCGTCGATTTTCGGGGCCGCATCGTCATGGTCGGCTTCGGCAGCACCGGGCAGGGCACGTTGCCGCTGCTGCTGCGCCACGTCGTCGATCGCGACCGCGTGCTCGTCATCGCTCCCGACCGCGCCGACATCGACGCGGCGCGCGCCGAAGGCGTCTCGACCCGCGAGATCGCGCTCACGCAAGAGAACCATCGCACGCTGCTCGGACCCGAGCTGCGCGCCGGCGACTTCGTCGTCAACCTCTCGGTCGGCGTCAGCAGTCGCGATCTCATCGCGCTCTGTCAGGAGCGCGGCGCGCTCTACCTCGACACCTCGGTCGAGCCCTGGCACGGCGCGTACACCGATGTGTCGCTCGCGCCGGCGACGCGGACCAACTACGCGCTCCGCGAAGAGGCGCTCGCGCTGCGCCGTCCGGGCGCACGGCAGCCGACCGCGCTCCTCACCCACGGCGCGAACCCCGGGCTGGCGTCGCACTTCGTCAAGCAGGCGCTGCTCGACATCGCGCGCGACACCGGCGAGGCGAGCGCCGCGCCGCCGGGCGACCGCGAGGGCTGGGCGCGGCTCGCCGAGCGCCTCGGCGTGCGCGTCATCCACGTCGCCGAGCGCGACACGCAGCTCGCCGAGCCGCGCAAGCGCCCGGGCGAGTTCGTCAACACCTGGTCGGTCGACGCGTTCGTCGACGAGTCGCTGCAGCCGGCCGAGCTCGGCTGGGGCAGCCACGAGCGGCGCTTCCCGGAGGACGGCGCGCAGCACGACAGCGGCGGCCACGCCGCGATCTACCTGAACCGGCCCGGCGCCAGCGTTCGCGTGCGCAGCTGGACGCCGCGCGGCGGTCCGCAGCACGGCTTTCTCATCACCCACGCCGAGTCGATCTCGATCGCCGAGTACCTGACGATCGGCGACGCGCTACGACCGCGCTACCGCCCGACGGTGCACTACGCGTACCACCCGTCCGACGACGCCGTGCTGTCGTTGCACGAGCTCGCCGGCCACGACTGGCGCGGCCCCGAGACCAAGCGCGTCCTCAAGGACGACCTCGTCGGCGGCCGCGACGAGCTTGGCGTGCTCCTGATGGGGCACCGCAAGGGCGCGTACTGGTACGGCTCGCAACTGACGCTCGACGAAGCGCGCCGGCTCGCGCCGCACAACAGCGCGACGACGCTGCAGGTCGCGGCCGGGGTGCTGGCCGGCTGCATCTGGGCGATTCGCAATCCCGAGCGCGACGTCGTCGAGCCCGACCAGCTGCCCTACGACGAGATCATGCAGATCGCGCGGCCGTACCTCGGCGAGATGCTCGGCGCCTACAGCGACTGGACGCCGCTCGCCGACCGCGAGTGGCTGTTCAGCGAGCCGCTCGACCGCGACGATCCCTGGCAGTTCGTCAACTTCCGCGTCGTCTGAACGTAGGCCTTCGCACGATCACGTGCGACACGATGCACCCGCGTCGCTCGCGGGCGTGGGCGGCGGGTGGCCGATTTCCTCCATGTCCCCCGGGCCTGGCCGTTCAGGCCAGGCCCGGGGGACATGGAGCAAAGCAGGGTGCCCTGCCGTCCCGATCCCATGCGCCACGATCGCGTGCGCCACGATCCGATCATGAGCGCCCCGCTAACATCGCGCGCTTTCGCGTCGCGTGGAGATTTCCCTGGACCTGATGCTGCTCGTCAAGGCCGCGGTGATGGGGATCGTCGAAGGACTGACCGAGTTCCTTCCGATCTCGAGCACCGGCCACCTCATCCTCACGGGCTCGCTGCTCGGCTTCAGCGACGACAAAAGCAAGGTGTTCGAGATCGCGATCCAGACCGGCGCGATCCTCGCCGTCGTGATCGTGTACTGGTCGCGCCTCGCCGACGCCGTCGCCCACGTCGGCGATCGTCCGGCGGCGAGACGTTTCCTTTTGAACGTGTTGATCGGCTTTCTGCCGGCGGCTGTGATCGGGCTGATCGCTTACAAGACGATCAAGGCGCACTTGTTCAACGCGCCGGTCGTCGCCGGCGCGTTCATCGTCGGCGCGCTGATCATCCTCTGGGTCGAGCGCCGCGCTCGGCTGCAGGTGCGCATCGCCGAGGTCGACGACATGACGCCGCTCGACGCGCTCAAGGTCGGCTTCGTGCAGTGCCTCGGCATGATTCCGGGAACGAGCCGCTCGGGCGCGACGATCATCGGCGGCATGCTGCTCGGCCTCTCCCGCAAGGCGGCGACCGAGTTCAGCTTCTTTCTGGCGATCCCGACGCTGATCGGCGCCGGCGCGTACAGCCTGTGGAAGGAGCGCGCGCTCCTCTCGGCCAACGACCTGCCGCTCTTTCTGGTCGGCTTCGGCTTCTCGTTCGTGTTCGCGTGGCTGTGCGTGCGCTGGCTGCTGCGCTACGTCTCGACGCACACCTTCGTTCCGTTCGCGTGGTACCGGATCGCGTTCGGCGCCGTCGTCCTCGCGACCGCGTGGAGCGGCCTTGTCGTCTGGCAGGGCTGAAGCGACACGCGGCGGTGACGCATTCCGTTGCCGCATGCGAGTCATGCGAAACGACCGTTTGTGCAGCTCGATGGGCGTGCAGACACTTGCGCCCATGGCATTCCCAGACCTCATCTCATCCGACGCGTCCTCGTCGATCGGCCGAGTCGCCGGACTGCCCGCTCCCGGCGAGGCGATCCGCATCCGCCCGATCCGGCCGAGCGACCTCGAGCTCGAGCGGCGCTTCGTCTACGGCCTGTCTGCGCGCAGCCGCTACCTTCGCCTGCTCTCTGGACGGCAGGTGCAGCCGGGCGAGCTGGAGCGCTGGGCCAACATCGATCCGAGCCGCGAGATCGCGCTCGTTGCGCTCGTGGGGGTCGACGACGACGAGGAGGAGGTCGGTTTCGCGCAATGTGTCGTCGAGGACGCTGCCGAAGGGCGCTGGGATTTCGCGATCGTCATCGCCGACGCGTGGCAGGGTCGCGGCCTCGGCCGGACCTTGCTCGGCAAGCTCGTGGAGGCCGCCCGCGACGCGGGCGCGACGACGCTGTCGGGCATCACGCTCGCCGAGAACCACGGCATGGTCGCGCTCGCGCGCAGGCTCGGATTCCGGGTTCGACGCGAGGAGGGCGATGCCACGGTGCTTCGCCTCGAGCTGGCGCTCTCCGACTGAAGCAGCTCAGCTTCTCTTCGTGAAGACGAGATCGCGGACGCCGTGGCCGCGGTCGATGCCGCGCTGCTCGAACTTCGTCAACGGGCGCGCCAGCGGCCGATCGGCGTAGCCGTCGCCCGCGGCGTTGACGAGCGACGGCTCGGCGTCGAACACGGCGAGCATCTGCTCGGCGTACGGCTCCCAGTCGGTCGCGCAGTGCAGCGTCGCGCCGCCGGCGAGGCGGCTCGCCAGCAGCCGCACGAACGGCGGCTGGATCAGCCTTCGCTTGTGGTGCCGCTTCTTCGGCCACGGGTCGGGGAAGAAGACGTGGACGCCAGCGAGCGACGCCGGCGCGACCATCGACTCGAGCACCTCGACGGCGTCGTGCTGGACGATGCGGACGTTCGTGAGCGTGGCCTCGTCGATCCGCTGCAGGAGCGCGCCGACTCCCGGCGGGTGCACTTCGATGCCGAGAAAGTCGACGTCGGGCCGCGCTGCCGCGATCGCCGCGGTCGCCTGCCCCATGCCGAAGCCGATCTCGACGACGACCGGCGCGACGCGACCGAACAGCGCGGCGAAGTCGATCGGCGTCTGGCGAAACGGCACGACATAGCGCGGCGCGAGCGTCGCCAGCGCGCGCGCCTGGCCGGGGCCCATCCGGCCGGCGCGAACGACGAAGCTGCGGATCGGCTTGGCGCGATCGCGGCTCGCTCGTTCGGGGTCGGGGTCGGTCATGGCTGACGCGGAAGCGACGCGCGCTTCGATGGTAGAACGACCGCTCGTCCGGAGGTCGTCATCGCTCACAAGCTCGCCCGCACGTCGCTCGTCGTCGCCCTGCTTCTCGTCGGTGTGTGCCGGCCGCTCCACGCAGCTTCGCTCCTCGATGGCGTCACCGATCCCGAGGACGGTCGGCTCGACATCTCGAACTGGCTGATCGAGCGCAAGGGTTTCCTGCCGGTGCCGATCGTCATCACCGAGCCTGCGGTCGGGCTCGGTGGCGGCGTCGCGCTGATGTTCGTTCGCAATGGGAATCGCGACGGCGCCGCGCAAGCGGGCGAGCTTCGCGTTCCGCCCGACCTCTTCGTGGTGGGCGGCGCCGCGACCGAGAACGGCACGAAGCTCGCGTTCGCCGGTGCGATGACGAGCTTCGGCGAGGACCGCTGGCGCTATCGCGGCGGCATCGGCCGCACCGACATCCACCTCCAGTTCTACGGCATCGGCGGCAGCCTCGGCGGCGGCGAGCACAGCATCGGCTACGCACTCGACGGCTGGGCGTCGAACCAGCAGCTGCTGCGCCGCATCGGCGACAGCGACAACTGGCTCGGCGTGCGCTGGAGCTATCTCGATCTCGACAGCAAAGCGAACCTTGCAGACAAACCGAACGCGGGCCTCAGGCCGGTCGACTCGGCGCAGCGCGCGTCGGGGCTCGGCGCGATCCTCGAGCACGACTCTCGCGACAGCATCTTCACGCCGTCGCGCGGCTGGAGCGGCGCGCTCGAAGGCACCTTCTACGACCCGGCGTGGGGCAGCGCGACGCGCTTCCAGAGCTACCGCGGTCGCGTCTTCGCGTACTGGCCGGCGACGCCCGACCTCGTCGTCGCCGGCCGCGTCGACGGCCGCAGCGCGCGCGGCGAGACGCCGTTCTACATGCTCCCGTTCATCGACCTGCGTGGCGTGCGCGCGGCGCGCTACCAGGAAGAGAACACCGCCGTGGTCGAGACCGAGCTGCGCTACAACGTCACGCCGCGCTGGGGCGCGATTGCCTTCATCGGCGCCGGCCGCGCGTGGGGGCGCAAGTCGAGCTTCGGCGATGCGTTCACCGTCGTCGGCAAGGGCGTCGGCGTTCGCTATCTGATCGCGCGTCGGCTCGGCATGTGGATCGGCGCCGACGTCGCGGTCGGACCCGAAGGCGGCGCGGGCTACATCCAGGTCGGCAGCGCGTGGCGCTAGGGCGGCGCAGCGCGAGTTCACACGAGGGTCGCTGCCTATAATCTGCGCGGCTGCGGGTGTAGTTCAATGGCAGAACGGCAGCTTCCCAAGCTTCATACGAGGGTTCGATTCCCTTCACCCGCTCCACTCGCCACAGGCACCGGCGAGGCGCACTGGCCGCACTCTCGCGAAGGTGATCCACGTCAAGCCGCGCACAGCGGCGCGCTGCTATCTTGGCTGCGCCGGGAGCGCGCGCGGACGTGGACGAGTCGCTGAAACGAAGGATCCTCGAACTGCTTGACCGTCATCGCGTGATGTCGATCGCGACGTTGCGGCCCGACGGCTGGCCGCAGGTGACGACTGTCGGTTACGCGAACGTGGGGCTCACGCTTTACTTCCTGTGCGGTCGCGACAGCCAGAAGGCGGCGAACCTTGCGCGCGACGATCGCGTGTCGCTCGCGATCGACGACGACCCGCCGCAAGTGATGGAGATCGCGGCGCTCTCGATGGCCGCGCACGCGCAGCCGGTCGCCGACCGCGCCGAGGCGGAGCAGGCGATGCGCCTGCTCATCGCGCGCTACCCCGTGCAGACGGCGTGGACCGGGCCGACGCCGAGCGTCGACGACGTCTCGATCTTTCGGGTGACGCCCACCGTGGTCTCGGTGATCGACTACCGCAAGGGCTTCGGCCACGCCGACCTGGTCGCCTGCTGAAGCATTCGAGCGCCGCCGTCCGACACCCGCCGCGGCAGAGCGAGTCGACTGACGCAGGTCAACGTCAGGCACGCCGCAGCGAGATAGATTGACCGCGTCGCAACCGAACGCGGAGATCGAGATGAGGCAGGTGCTGGTCGTCGTGTATTCGTACACCGGCACCTCGAGGCGCGTCGCGCAGCGGCTCGCCGCGGAGCGCGGCTGGCCGATCGGCGAGGTGATCGACGCCAAGCCGCGCTCCGGCTCGCTGCGCTGCGTGCTCGACTCGGTGTTCCGCCGCCGTCCCGCGATCCGCTACGCAGGGCCCGATCCGGCCGGGTTCGATGCCGTCGTCCTCGTCTCGCCGATCTGGGTCGAGGGCCTCGCGGCGCCGATGCGAACGTTCGTCGTCGAGCAGGCGGTCAAGCTGCGCGAGTTCGCGGTCGTGTCGGTGATGGGGAGCAAGGGCGCGCCGAACGCGGTCGCCGAGATCGCGAGGTTGATCGGTCGTCCGCCGCTGTTGCACGCGGCGTTCAAGCGCCGCGAGCTCGACGACGATGGTGTCGTCGCGCGCATCGGCGTGTTCGCGCGCGCGGTCGAGCGCGCCCAGGCCGCTGCGCCCACGTCTTCACCGACCGCGGCATGGACGACGAGCGCGACATGACCCTGCTCGCATTCATCAAGGCGTTGGTCTTCGTCGCGGCCACGGTCGGTACCGTCGTCGCCATCGCGCTCGGCGCGATGACGTGGCTGTTGAACCATCCGGCCGACTGACGCCTCGCGTCGTCTCGGTCGCCGTTCAGGTCACGAGGGCTTCGGCTCGATCGTCATTCCCGTCGCTGCGAGGCGGCGAGCGAGCACCGCGCCCAATCCGGTCGCCGGCGTGAGGACGCCGCCGCCGCGCACACCGCCGGGAAGCGCGTCCGCCTCGGTCGCGAGCGCGAGCGCGGCTTCGCAGACGAACCTCGTCGTTGCGCGGTTGCCCGGATCGCCGCGACCGGCGATCCGACCGCGCAGCAGATGACCGCTTGCGCTCGTGCCGACGAGCTCGCAGCGGAACGACCCGTGGTCCATCGTCGCTTCGGACGGACCGCTGCCGGGCGGCGGAGCGAACGACTTGAGCATCGTGCGCACCAGCTCGAGCTGCATCGCCGCGCGCCCGATGCCCATGCCGAGGCTCACGCTTCCGGCCGCCGCCGCGGCGAGCGGCCCGGCGCCGAAGTGCTGGTACTCTTGATAGCGGAAATCGGCGCCGTACGCGGGATCGCCGCTCGCGGCGAGCAACGCTGCGCTGCGACGCACGACGCGGGTGTTGATCGCGCCCATGACGAACGGCCCGACCCAGGCATCGAAGTCGGCGTCGAGGTGCGGCGCGATCGGATCGGCATGCTCGCCGGCGCGCGCCGGCACCGTCCCCGCAGGATTGAGCAGAAACGGATCGTCGATTCGCTTGGCCTGTCCGGAGTCGAGCATGTTCAGCGCCGAGGCGAGCGTGCCGCCGTTGACGCCGCCGCGCATCGAGTGGCACGCCTTCACGCTCGCGCAGCGCTCGCCGTGGCGCGCGTGCACCGCGCGGGCGACGAGCCACGCGCCCAGGTCCGATGGCACGGAGTCGAAACCGCAGCACGGGATGATGCGCGTGCCGTTCTCGGCGGCGTCGCGATGATGGCGATCGATCAGGTCGCGTACCCACGGCGTCTCGCCGGTGATGTCGACGTAATGGGTGCCGTGCTTGACGCACGCCGCGACGAGCGCGCTGCCGTGCCGCGCGAACGGACCGGCCGTGCTAAGCACGACCGCCGTCTGCCCAGCGAGGGCGTCGAGCGCGGCTGTGTCGTCCGATGCGGCAAGGACGATGCCGGCTGCGGCCGCGCCTGGTCCCGACGCTTTCCGGACCTGCGCGAGCTTCTCGGCAGATCGGCCGCCCAGCGCCCAGCGCAGCTTGCCGGCGTGCTCGGCGAAATAGGCGACCGTCTGGCGGCCGACGAAGCCGGTTGCGCCGTAAAGGACGACGTCGTACGCGCGGCGGGCGGTGGTTCGGGCGGCATTCACGAGGGGTCCTCCTGACGACGGAACCGCGCATGGCGGCAACCGCGACTATGCGCGCCGGACCGTCGCCAAGGCTCGCATCTCGCAAGCTCTTTGCCTTTTGCGTTCGTTTACGGAGATGGTCGGGACGCAGCAACATGCGCGGCTCAGGATGTGGTTCCCGTTCCCTCCATCGAGACCACCATGAGCCATTCCTTTGATTCGCGTCTTCTTCTTCGACGCAGCATCTTCCCGTTGCTGCTGGCCGCCGTTGCCGCGTCGCCGCTGGCGAGCGCACAGACAACCGCAGTGCAGAGCACGCGCGGCGAACATCACGGCCTCACGGACAAGACGCTCCAGGCCATCGGCGCGACCGCGGATCAACGCGCCAAGATCCTGTCCATCCAGAGCCAGGTGCGAGCCGATCTGCAGGCTCAACGCCAGGCCACTGGCAGCGCCAGGCTGGAGATGGCGCAGGCGCTCGCGGCGCCGACGGTCGATCCGTCGGCGGCGGAAGCCGCTCGCCAGAAGATGCTCGCCCAGATGGACGCCGCAAGCCAGCGCATGTTGCAGGCACGGCTGATGATCGCGGCCGTCCTGACGCCGGATCAACGGCAACAGTTGCTGACCATCGAGCACCGGCACCGCGCAAGAAGCTGAGCACTCCGCGCGCGGCCTGCATGCGCTCCAGACTGGCGCCGCCTGACAGATCGGTCAGGTGGTACAGCGCTGCGGAAGGATGACCGGGCCTACATTGGTCAGCCCTCGCCGCGCGCGGCTTGTCAGCCGTTCCCGTTTTCGCCGTATTTGCCGTTCCCGTCATCGCGCCGGAGCCCGCAGTCGGTCTCAGCGCGCGCCGCCGATTTGGAGCCGCCGCTCGAGCCACAGGCTGTAGCGCGACATGAGGAAGCTCGCGACGAAGTAGATCGCCGCGACGAAGAGATAGCCCTCGATGAAGAAGTCGCGCCAGCGCGGGTCGCCGAGCGCGAGGCGAAGCGACCCGGTGAGGTCGTACATCGAGACGACGGCGACGAGCGACGTGTCCATGAACGTCGACAGCAGGTTGTTGACGAACGCCGGGATCGCGGCGACGAGCGCCTGCGGCAGGATCACGGTGCGCTGCACCTGCCACCAGCTGAGGCCGAGCGACGTCGCCGCCTCGCCTTGCGTGTGCGGCACGCTCTGCAAGCCGCCGCGCACCGTCTCGGCCATGTACGCCGCCTGGAAGAGAACGAGCCCGATGGCGACGCGCCAGAACGGATCGATTCGCCAGCCGGCGGGCAGCACGAGCGGAAAGACGAACGCGGAGACGAAGAGCACCGTGATCAGCGGCACGCCGCGGACGAGCTCGATGTAGCCGACGGCGAGCGAGCGCAGCAATCCGAGCGACGAACGCCGCGCGAGGGCCAGCGCAATGCCGATCGGCGTCGATGCGGCCATGCCGATCAAGGTCAGGATGACCGTGAGCGGCAGCCCGCCCCAGCGGTCGGTGCCGATCGCCTCGAGGCCCAGCACGCCGCCCGCCATCAGCGCGAAGAACACCGCGAACGCGAGCAGCCATCCCGCGGCAAGCAGCTTGGCGCCGCGCCGCGTCCAGAGCGCCGGCACCGCGGTCGCGAGCAGCATCGCGACAACGGCGGCGGTGGCGATCGCAGGCCGCCACTGCTGCTCGAACGGATAGCGGCCGAACAGGATCAGCCGCCACTTCTCGGCGACGAAGCCCCAGCACGCGCCTGCGCGCTCGAGCGCCTTGCACGCGGCGTAGTCGGGCGCGGCGACGGCGCGCAGCACGCCCCATTCGACGACGTGCCAGCCGGCCCAGCCGAGCAGCGCGACGAGCAGCAGCGTGACGACCGTCGCGCCCGGGCTCGCGAACAGGCGCGCGCGCAGCCGCACGAGAAGCGGCGTGCGCAGCGGCATCGTCGCGGTCGCGTTCACGGCTGGCGTCTCGCTCAGCGCGGCGCACGCGTCACGCGCGCGTTGACGACGCCCATCACGACCGCGACGACGAGGTTGAGCGTCAGGTACACCGCCATGATGACGACGATGGCCTCGAGCGCCTGGCCGTTCTGGTTGATCGACGTGTTGGCGATCGAGACGAGGTCGGGATAGCCGATCACGACGGCGAGCGACGAGTTCTTGATCAGGTTCATGTACTGGCTGGCGAGCGGCGGGATCGCGAGCCGCAGCGCCTGCGGGAAGACGACGCCGCCGACGACCTGGCGGCCGTTCATGCCGAGCGCCTGCGCCGCGTGCCACTGGCCGATCGGCACCGCGAGCGCGCCGGCGCGCACGAGCTCGGCGATCGACGCCGAGGTGAAGAGCGAGAGCCCGAGCCAGAGGGCGAGGAACTCGGGCGTCAGCGACGCGCCGCCGCTGATGAGAAAGCCGTCGAGCACCGGCTTCGACCACCCGCCGGCGACGCCGACCGCGAGCCACGCGAGCGCGGCCGCGATCGCCCCGGCGACCGCGGCGACGAGCCCCGCGCCGGCGTCGAGCCAGCGCCGCGCCGCCGCCCAGCCGAGCGCCGCCGCGAGCGCGAACGCGGCGAGCGCGACCGCGACGGCGAGCCTGCCGTCCTCGGGCACCGCGACCTGCAGCCCTTCCTTCGAGAGCAGCGCGATGCCCGGGATCGAGAGCGCGCCCGACGAGTCGGGCAGCAGCTCGGTGACGAGCAGGTAGATCGCGAGCAGCTGGATCAGGAGCGGGATGTTGCGGAACACCTCGACCCACGCGCCGCACACGCCGCGCACGAGCGGATGGCGCGCCAGCCGCAGCAACCCGACGAGCACGCCGAGCACGGTCGCGAGCACGATGCCGGCGAGCGAGACGCGGACCGTGTTGGCCATGCCGGCGGAGAACGCGCGCAGGTAGCTGTCGCGCGCGGTGTAGTCGATCAGCAGCTCGCCGATGTTGAAGCCGGCCGGGTCGGCGAGAAAGCCGAACCCCGACTTGATGCCGCGCGCGTCGAGATTGGCGCCGACGTTGCGAGCGACGACGAGCGCGAGCGCGAGCACCGCGAGCGCGAGCCCGCCCTGGACGAGCCAGTCGCGCAGCCGGCGCGCGCGGCGCGCCGCGCGCCATGCTGCATCTCCGACCGGCGCGGCGAGCGGAGCCGCCACTGCCGTGCGCTGCGGCGCGCTAGCGGATCGGCGGCGCGTACATCAGGCCGCCCTTGGTCCAGAGGTTGTTGACGCCGCGCGGCAGCCCGACCGGCGACTTCGGCCCGAGGTTGCGCTCGAAGCTCTCGCCGTAGTTGCCGACCTGCTTGACGACGCGATACGCCCACTCCTTGTCGAGGCCGAGGAGCTTGCCGGTGTCTTCCGAGACGCCGAGGAAGCGCTGTACCGAGGGATCCTTGCTGCTCGCCTTCTGCGCGTCGACGTTGGCCTGCGTGAGGCCGTTCTCCTCGGCTTCAAGCATCGCGAACAGCGTCCAGCGCACGATCTCGAACCACTCGTCGTCGCCGCGCCGCACCGACGGCCCGAGCGGCTCCTTCGAGATCACCTCGGGCAGGATGACGTAGTCGTCGGCCTTCGGCGCTTTCGTGCGCGCGCCGGCGAGGTCGCTCATGTCGGTCGTGTAGACCTGGCAGCGGCCGGCGAAGAACGCGCTCGTGATCGCCTCGGCGGTGTCGAACACGACCGGCTTGTACTTCATGTTGTTGGCGCCGAAGTAGTCGGCGACGTTCTTCTCGCTCGTCGTCCCGGCTTGCACGCAGACCGTCGCGCCGTTCATCTTCTTGGCGCTTTCGATCTTCACCTTCTTCGGGACCATGAAGCCCTGGCCGTCGTAGTAGTTGATGCCGGTGAAGACGATGCCGAGCGATGCGTCGCGGGTCAGCGTCCAGGTGCTGTTGCGCGAGAGGACGTCGACCTCGCCGGCCTGCAGCGACGTGAAGCGCTGCTGCGAGTTGAGCGGGACGAACTTGACCTTGCTGGCATCGTTCAGCACCGCTGCGGCGACCGCCTTGCAGAAGTCGACGTCGAGCCCGGTCCACTTGCCTTGGCTGTCGGCGTTCGAGAAGCCCGGGCCCGAGGTGTTCACTCCGCACACCAGCTGGCCGCGCGCCTTGACGGCGTCGAGGGTCTTGCCGGCCCAGGCGGGTGAGGCCGCTGCGGCGATCGCGAGCGCGGCGGGGACGACGTACTTGATCTTCATGGTGGTTCTCGTGAGAGCGATGGCGGAGCCGGGCAGTGTAGCGAGCGCACCGGGGCCGCCCGCCGCCGGCGGCCGTCGCCCTGCGCGGTAGCAAATGGTTGCAAGGCTGGCGGTTTGCGCCGCGTCGGCCTTCCGATGTCGTCACAAGACAACAACTCGGGGACGCGGAAAGCGTCACGAACCGCGCAGCCGGGTGGCATGGAAGATGCGCCCGAAGCGTGAAAAGCCGCCAAGGCTCCGGGAGGTCACGATGTCCCGACCGCTCCGCTCCGTCTCGCGCACCGCATGCGCGACCGCTTCTTGACCGCCGTGGACCGCGATCCGATCGCAGCCGGCCGCCGCGTTGCGCAGCGCAACGCCACAGTCCGCTCGATGGCGCGTGCCAACTGGGCCGAGAGCACCGGCTCGATCGGCGTCCTGACCGACGGCTTCGGCGCCGACTCGGTGGTCACCGAGGGGTTCACCGCCGCCGACTCGGCGACGCACCACCTGTTCGCCGCGCTCTCGACCCGCAACGCGGCGCACGACGGCCGCGAAGCGCCGGTCGCGCGTCGCGATGAATTCGGCGCCGCGGCGCGGGCGATGGCGGCCGCGCTCGACCGCCTCAACGTCGCGGTCTGCGCCTTCGACGCCGACGACCGCACCGCGGTCTGGAACGACACCTACCTGCGCTTCTTCCCGGAGCACGTCGGCTACATCCACGAGGGCGAGCCGTACCGCGCCAACCTGCGCCGCTTCTACCAGGTCCGCCTCGAGCCCGAGGAGCTGGGACTCCTCGAGCGCTACGTCGACGAAGGCGTGTCGCGGCCGTCGGACGAGCAGGCCCCGCAGGCGTTCAGCCACCGCGGCTTCTGGCTGCAGGCGTCCGAGCAGGCGGGCTCCGAGGGCCGTGTCTGCCTCTGGACGCGGGCGCCGGGAGTCGTTCCCAGCGCCGCCAACGACGCTGCCATCGAAGGTCCCGGGATGGCCGGGCTGGCGAGCGGGCTCGACCTCTTCGAGCACGTCGGCGACGGGATCATGCTGACCGTCGCCGGCGGGCGCATCGGCTGGGTCAACGAGGCGTTCGTCGCGATGTACCGCCTTCCCGACAAGGCGCGCGCGCTGCAGGGCGACTTCATCGACGTGTATCTCACCGCCTGGCGCGGCGCCGAGCCTTGCGAGCGCCCGCGCTTCGAGGCCGGGCTCGCGCTCCTCGAAGAAAACCTCTGCTTCGCGGGCCTCCCTTACGAGCTGCCGCTGCCGGGCGATCGCTGGGTGCGCATCGTCGAGCAGCGCCGGGCCGACGGCTTCGGCTCGTTCGCGCACGTCGACATCTCGCTCCTCAAGCGTCGCCAGGACCGGCTGTTGCGCGCCGAGGAACGCCAGCGGGCGACGAAGGCGCGGCTCGCCGAGCAGTCGGCGGTGCTGCGCGCCATGCTCGACCGCGTCGAGACGGGCGTCGTCATGGTCGACCCCGAAGGGATCGTCGAGGTCTGCAACCGGCGCGCGGTCGAGCTGCTCGGCCTGCCGGAGGCGGCGATGGCGCGCCGGCCGGCGTTCGACGATGTTCGCGCGCTGCACTGGGTGCGCTCGGCCGCCGGCTGCCGGCAGATCGACGGCCGCATCGTCGCCGTGCAGAGCATCGTGCTCGCCGGCGGCGCGGTCCTGCACACCTTCAGCGAAGCGAGCTGACTGCGCGCCGACCGCGCACTCGTCCCCGAGGGCGGAGGGGCGAACGCCCGCTCAGTCGTGCCACCCGGGTTGCGTCTCCGCCCACACCGGCTCGGGAGCGAACGATTCGCCGGGCTTGGGCGTCGCCGCATCGCTCACCGCCGAGGGGTTCCATCGCGAAGGCTCGCGAAGCTCGACGACCCAGTCGTTGCCGGCGCGGCGATCGGCGGCAATCGCCGTCGCTGCGTTCCAAAACACGTGGCCCAAAAGCTTGATCGCCACCTGAACTCCCGTCCGTTCCGCGTGTCGGCGGGCGCAACGCGAAGTCTCGCGCAACGTTCGCGTCGCCGCATCCACAGCATCGATGAGGTTAGGGACATCGTGTGACCGCCGTGCGACGCCGCCGTGTTCGTCGCGTCGTCCGCTACGGCAGCCCGCGCGGCGACGACTTGTTCTCGGCCGTGCGTGCCGCGGATGCGCGCGCCCCCGACCCGATTCCTAGAATCCGCGGGATGCCAAGCGAGCACCGATCGCGCCGATGAGCGACTCGCCGCTCCGGGTCCTCGCCATCGCCGCCGCGGTCGGCAAAGCGCCTGCGGTGACGATCGAGACCGTCTCCGGCTGGGGCGAAGCGCTCGCCCGCCTCGCGGCCGGCGAACGCTACGACGTCATCGTCCTCGACGGCGACGCGGCGCCGGCGCCGCCGGCGCGGGTCGCGACCGTCGCCGACCGCGTCGCGCTCGTCGTTGCCATCGCGGATCCCGACACCGACGCGGCGTCCGACTGGCTGCGCCACGGCGCCGACGACGTCGTCGCCCATCGCGAGCTCGCGGCGACGGGCGGCTGCACGCGGCTGCGCTTCGCCGCGCTGCGCCGGCAGCGCGAGGCACGGCGCCCGGCGGTGCGCATGTTTGAAGCGACGACCGGACTGCCGCACCGCCAGCAGCTCGTCGAGCAGTTCAGCCAGCTGCTCGCGCTGCGCGAACGCGAGCCAGCGCCGATGGCGGTGCTGGCGTTCCGGATCGAGGGTCTGCGTCCGCCCGGCGGAGTCGAGTCGGTCGATGTCGACTCGCTGCGGCGAAAGATCGCGGTGCGCCTGCGCGCCGGCGTGCGCGCGAGCGACGTCGTCGCCGCGATCGACGACGACGCCTTCGCCGTCCTCCTCGGCTCGATCGTCGCTCGCGGCGACGGCGAGCGCGTCGCGCTCAAGCTCGTCGCCGCGCTGCTCGCGCCGTACACGGTCGGCGCGATCGAGCGCTCGGTCGCGGTGGCGCTCGGCATCGCCCACTACCCGGGCGACGGCAACGACGCCGAGCGCTTGCTGCGCCGGGCGCTCTCGCTCGCCGCCGCGGCACCGGCGTCGCTGCCCGACGGGCCGGCGACGACGCGCGATTCCGCCGGCCACCGCCGCGCCGCGGCCAACGACGACCGCTAGCCGGCGTCGCGCCCGCGCCCGGCGCCGATGTGCCGGACAATCGCGGACCCATGCCGATATCCTCTCGCCTTTTCGCCCAGAGGCGGCGCACGCCGCCGCCGAAAGCCGTTCCGTGAAAGCAGCCGACATCCGTTCGACGTTCCTCCGCTTCTTCGCGTCGAAGGGCCACACCGTCGTGCCGTCGAGCCCGGTCGTTCCCGGCGACGACCCGACGCTGCTCTTCACCAACGCCGGGATGAACCAGTTCAAGGACGTCTTCCTCGGCTTCGACAAGCGTCCTTACGTGCGCGCGGCGACCTCGCAGAAGTGCATTCGTGCCGGCGGCAAGCACAACGACCTCGAGAACGTCGGCTACACCGCGCGCCACCACACGTTCTTCGAGATGCTCGGCAACTTCTCGTTCGGCGACTACTTCAAGAAGGACGCCATCCGCTTCGCGTGGGAGCTCCTGACCGAGGTCTACAAGCTGCCGGCCGACAAGCTCTGGGCGACCGTCTACGCCGAGGACGACGAGGCGTACGACATCTGGGTCAACGACATCGGCCTGCCGAAGGAGCGCGTCGTTCGCATCGGCGACAACAAGGGCGGACGCTACGCGTCGGACAACTTCTGGATGATGGGCGACACCGGGCCGTGCGGGCCGTGCAGCGAGATCTTCTACGACCACGGTCCCGGGATCGCGGGCGGTCCGCCGGGCTCGCCCGAGCAGGACGGCGATCGCTACATCGAGATCTGGAACAACGTCTTCATGCAGTTCAACCGCGACGATGCGGGCGTGATGCACAAGCTGCCCAAGCCGAGCGTCGACACCGGGATGGGCCTCGAGCGGCTGAGCGCAGTGCTGCAGCACGTGCATTCGAACTACGAGATCGATCTGTTCGTGCAGCTGCTGGCCGCCGCCAAGCGCGAGGTCGACGCGGCCGGCGCCAGCGACTGCGACGCAGACTCGCCATCGCTCAAGGTGATCGCGGACCACATCCGCGCTTGCAGCTTCACCGTCGGCGACGGCGTCGTGCCGGGCAACGAAGGGCGCGGCTACGTGCTGCGCCGGATCGCGCGGCGTGCGATCCGCCACGGCTACAAGCTCGGCGCGCGGCGGCCGTTCTTCCACCGCCTGGTCGCGATGGTCGTCGCCGAGATGGGCGAGGCCTATCCCGACCTGCGCGTGCAGCAGCAGCGCGTCACCGCGGTGCTGCAGCAGGAGGAGGAGCGCTTCTTCCAGACGATCGCCAACGGCATGGAGATCCTCGAGGGGGCGCTCGCGGCGCTCGCGCCGGGCGGCGTGCTGTCGGGCGACGTCGCCTTCAAGCTGCACGACACCTACGGCTTTCCGGTCGACCTCACCGCCGACGTCTGCCGCGAGCGCGGCGTCGCGGTCGACACGGTGCGCTTCGAGGAGCTCCTCGCCGAGCAGCGCGAGCGCGCCCGCGCGTCGGCGAAGTTCCGGATGGCGCAGGGGCTCGAGTACCGCGGCGGCGCGTCGACGTTCCACGGCTACGAGACGCTGACGCACGACACCGCCAAGGTCATCGCAGTCTACGTCGACGGCACGGCGGTCGAAACGGCGCGCGCCGGCGACGTCGCGGTCGTCGTCCTCGACCACACCCCGTTCTACGCCGAGAGCGGCGGCCAGGTCGGTGACGTCGGCGAGCTGAGGAACGCGACCGCGCGCATGGTCGTCGAGGACACGATCAAAGTGCAGGCGGCGGTCGCCGGCCACCACGGCCGCGTCGTCGAAGGGCAACTCTCGGTCGGCGACGTCGTCCAGACGCGCGTCGACGCCGAGCGGCGCGCGAAGACGATGCGCAACCACAGCGCGACGCACCTGATGCACAAGGCGCTGCGCGAGGTGCTCGGCGCGCACGTCCAGCAGAAGGGCTCGCTCGTCGACGCCGAGAAGACGCGCTTCGACTTCGCCCACAACGCGCCGCTGACCGACGACGAGATCCGCCGCGTCGAGCAGCTCGTCAACGCCGAGATCCTCGAGAACCACGCGACCTCCGCGCGCGTGATGCCGATCGACGAGGCGCAAAAGCTCGGCGCGATGATGCTGTTCGGCGAGAAGTACGGCGATGAGGTGCGCGTGCTCGACATCGGCTCGAGCCGCGAGCTCTGCGGCGGCACGCACGTCGCGCGCACCGGCGACATCGGCCTCTTCAAGATCGTCGCCGAGAGCGGCGTCGCGGCCGGCGTCCGCCGCGTCGAGGCGGTGACCGGCGACAACGCGCTCGCCTATCTGCAGGCGCTCGAATCGACGCTCGGCCGCATCGCAGGCGAGCTGCGCAGCGCTCCCGACGAAGTGCCGGCGCGCGTCGGCCAGGTGCTCGAGCACGTGCGTTCGCTCGAGAAGGAGCTCGCGGCGCTGAAGGGCCGGCTGGCGTCGTCGCAAGGCGACGACCTCGCGCAGCGCGCGGTCGACGTCAAGGGGATGAAGGTGCTTGCCGCGCGGCTCGACGGCGCCGACGCGAAGACACTGCGCGACACCCTCGACAAGCTCAAGGACAAGCTGAAGACCGCCGTGATCGTTCTCGCGGCGGTCGACGGCTCGAAGGTGCAGATCGCCGCCGGCGTCACAGCCGACAGCACGGCCCGCGTCAAGGCCGGCGAAGTGGCGAACTACGTCGCCGGCCAGGTCGGCGGCAAGGGCGGCGGCAAGCCCGACATGGCGATGGCCGGCGGCACCGATCCGTCGCGGCTGCCCGCGGCGCTCGCGTCGGTGCAGCGCTGGGTCGAGGAGCACGCCTGACATGGACATGCTGTTCCTTGAAGGCCTGGAGGTTCCCTGCCGCGTCGGCTGCACCGACCCCGAGCGAGCGACACCGCAGTCGCTCCGCGTTTCGGTCAAGCTCTACTGCGCGTCGCTGCGCGACGCCGCGCTCGCCGACGATCTCGAGCGCACCGTCGACTATCGCCTCGCCGGCGAGATGATCGACGCCGTCCAGGGCCGCGAGTTCCTGCTCATCGAGCGCGTCGCCGAGACGCTCGCCGAGGTCGCGCTGAAGAACGCCTTGATCGAGCGCGTCACCGTGACCGTGCGCAAGCGCCCTCCGGTGCAGGGCCTCGAATGGGCCGGAGTCGAGATCACGCGCGACCGCGGCCAAGGCACCGTCCAGAGCTAGCGTGAAGGTCGTCAGCAACACCGCAGTGTCGCTCGACGGCCGCATCAACACGCGCGAGCGCCGCTTCACCTTCTTCGGCAGCGCGCGCGACCACGCGCGGATGAGCGCGTTGCGCGCCCGGGCCGACGCCGTCCTCGTCGGCGGCGCGACGTTTCGCAACTGGCCGCATCCGGCGCTGCCCGACGCCGCCGACCGCGACGGCTGGACGAAGCGGCCGTGGAACGTCGTCCTGACGCGCTCGCTCGACGTTCCGCTCGACACCGACTTCGTTCGCGAGCCGGCGGTGCGGCCGCTCTTCCTGACGCGCGCGGCGGCGGCGCACGGACGCACCGTCCCGGCGGAAGTCGAAGCGTGGCCGGGCGACGGCGACCCGCCCATCTGGTGGATCGTCGATCGGATCGCGGCGCGCGGCGTCGAGACGCTGCTCGTCGAAGGCGGCGGCGACCTCGTCTTCCAGTTTCTCGCCGCCGATGCGCTCGACGAGATGCACGTGACGCTTTGCCCGATCGTCGTCGGCGGCGATGCGCCGACGCTCGCCGACGGCGTCGGCTTCGACCGCGACGAGGTCCGTCGCCTCGAGCTCGTCGCGAGCGAGGTCGAAGGCGACGAGATCTTCCTCCACTATCGCGTGCGGCGCGGCGAGGCGCGATGACGATCACGATCCGCCGCGCGCGTGTCGACGACGCTGCCGCGATGGCGCGGCTGATGGGCGATCCTGTTGTCTACCCCGGCACAATGCAGATGCCGTACGCGAGCGAGGAGCTGCACCGCGCGCGCCTCGTCGAGAGCCTCGCGCCCGGCAAGCCCGACGTGCTCCTCGTCGCCGAGCGTGGCGGCGAAGTCGTCGGTTCGTGCGGCATGCACCCGAGCCCGAGCCCGCGCCGTCGCCATGTCATGGCGCTCGGCATCGCGGTGCGCGGCGACGCGCAGAAGCAGGGCGTCGGCAGCGCGCTGATGCAGGCGATGTGCGACATCGCCGACCGCTGGATCGGGCTGCTCCGCCTCGAGCTCAGCGTCTACGTCGACAACGAGCGCGCGATTGCGCTCTATCGCCGCTTCGGCTTCGAGATCGAAGGCCGCGCGCGCGGCTACGTGCTGCGCGACGGCGAGTACATCGACGCTTTCCTGATGGCGCGCATCCACCCGGCGCCGCCGACGATCGCGCCATCGGCGCCGACGCCGTGACCATGCTTCGCGCGGCGCTCGCGCTCTTCCTCGCCTGTGGGATCGGCCACGCGTCGGCGCAGCAGCGCGTCTCGTTCCCGAGCCTCGACGGCCCCGGCAACGCGCCGGTCGTGCTGATCGGCTACTTCTTTGCGGCGCGGACGTCGCCCGCGCCCGCGATCGCGCTGTTCCACGGCTGCGGCGGCGCCTACGACCGCAACGGCGCGCTCGCCAAGCGCATGCGCGAGTACGCCGAGCTCTTCAACAGCCTCGGCATGCACGCGCTCGTCGTCGATTCGCTGACCCCGCGCTACGAGAAGGAGCTCTGCACCCAGCGCACCGGCAAGCGCCGCGTCACGCAGGCGAACCGCCGTCTCGATGCGCTCGGCGCGATCGACTACCTCGCCGAGCGGCCCGACGTCGACGCCAAGCGGATCGGACTGATCGGCTGGTCGAACGGCGGCAGCACGGTGCTGGCGGCGACCAACCAGCGCCACCGCGACGTCGCCACCGCGATCAACAAGCCGGCGTTCGCGATCGCGTTCTATCCCGGCTGCGAGGCCGACCTGAAGCGCGGCTACGAGCCCTCGGTGCCGCTCCTCCTGCTGGTCGGCGAGGCCGACGACTGGACGCCGGCCAAGCCGTGTCTCGCGCTCGCGCACGACGCCGCCGAGCCGCGCCCGGAGGTCGTCGCCTACCCGGGCGCGTGGCACGGCTTCGATTCCGATGCGCCGCTGCGTTTGCGCAAGGACGTGCCGAACGGCGTCCATCCGGGGCAGGGCGTCCACGTCGGCGGCAACCCGGCGGCGTGGCGGGATTCGCGCGATCGGCTCGTCCGCTTCGTCGCCGAGCACTAGCCTGCTAGCGCGCGGTGGCCCAGAACACCGCGAACCAGCCGTCGCGGTCGGTCCAGTGGCGTGGCGCCTCGAAGCCGGCGTCGAGCAGCATCGCGCGAAAGCCCTCGATCGTGTGCTTGCACGAGTTCTCGGTGTGGATCCGCTCGCCGGCAGCGAACCGCCGGCCGCCGCCCGGCCAGGTGACGCCGACCTCCGAACGCGCCTCGAGGTGCATTTCGATCCGCGCCTTGGCGGCGTCGTAGAACGCGACGTGTCGCCACTCGCGCAGGACGAAGTCGCTGCCGATGAGACGGTTGATGTGGTTGAGCGCGTTGCGGTTGAACGCGGCGGTGACGCCGAGGCCGTCGTCGTACGCCGCTTCGAGGATCGCCTTCGGCTTGACGAGATCGACGCCGATGAGCAGCCCCCCGCCCGACGCGCGGGCGCGGATCCGGCGCAGGAACGCGAGCGCCTCGGCAGTCTCGAAGTTGCCGATGCTCGACCCCGGATAGAAGAACACCGGACGTTCGTTGCCGACGAGATCGACCGGAATGTCGAGCGTCGTCGAGAAGTCCTCGCCGACGCCGGCCATCGCGATGTGCGGATGGTCGCGCTGCAGCGCGCGCAGCGCGGCGCGCAGGAACTCGACCGAGATGTCGACCGCGACATAGCGCTTCGGCTCGAGGAGCGGAAAGAGCCGCGCCGCCTTCGCACAGCTGCCGGCGCCGAGGTCGATCAACGCCAGACCCGTTCCGATCGCTGCCGCCATCTCGGCGCCGTGGCGCGCGAAGATCGCTGCCTCGGTGCGCGTCGGGTAGTACTCGGCGAGCTCGGTGATCGCCTCGAAGAGATGCGAGCCGAGCCGGTCGTAGAAGAACTTGGGCGAGATGCTCGCCGCAGGCGCGAGCAGCGCGGCGCGCGCCGCCTCGCGCTCGGCATCGTCGTCGGCGAGCCGGAGCTGGACGAATCGGGGAGTCTTCGGGTCGGACATGGAAGTGGTCGGCGGAGAAGGGCGATGTCCCCGCGCGCACCATACCCCGGGATCGCCCAGAATGCAGGGCGATGGTCATGAAGCGCGAACCCCGCCCCGCCGACCCTGAAGCGCAGTCCGCCGCCACCGACGACGGCGACGCAGCGTCGAACGGCGAGCTCGCCGGTCGCCGCATCGTCCTCGGCCTCTCGGGCGGGATCGCCTGTTACAAGGCGGCCGAGCTGACACGTGCGCTCGTCAAGGAAGGCGCGACGGTGCAGGTCGTCATGACCGAGGCCGCCGAGCAGTTCATCACCGCGGTGACGCTGCAGGCGCTCTCGAACCGCTCCGTCTACACGAGCCAGTGGGACGCGCGCGAAGCGAACAACATGGCGCACATCAACCTGACGCGCGATGCCGACGCGGTGCTCGTCGCGCCGGCCAGCGCCGACTTCATCGCCAAGCTGCTGCACGGCCGCGCCGACGACCTGCTGTCGCTGCTGTGCCTGGCACGGCCGATCGAGCGCTGCCCGCTCCTCGTCGCACCGGCGATGAACCGCGAGATGTGGGCGCATCCGGCGACGCAGCGCAACTTCGCGCAGCTCGCCGCCGACGGTGCGACCGTCCTCGGCCCGGCGAGCGGCGACCAGGCGTGCGGCGAGATCGGCGACGGCCGCATGCTCGAGCCCGACGAGCTGCTCGCCGAGGTGATCGCGTTCTTCCAGCCGAAGGTGCTCGCCGGCCGCCGCGTCCTCGTCACCGCGGGGCCGACGTTCGAGCCGATCGATCCGGTGCGCGGCCTCACCAACCGCTCGAGCGGCAAGATGGGCTTTGCGATCGCGCGCGCGGCCGCCGAGGCCGGCGCCGACGTCACCGTCGTCGCCGGTCCGGTCGCGCTCGAGACGCCGCGGCGCGTTCGCCGCATCGACGTCACGACCGCGGTCGAGATGCATCAGGCGGTGATGGCCGAAGTCGCTGCGTGCGACGTCTTCGTCGCCACCGCCGCGGTGGCCGACTGGCGCGTCGCCGCCGTCGCCAAGGACAAGATCAAGAAGGTTGAGGGCGGCGGCACGCCGACCTTTGGGGTCGTCGAGAACCCCGACATCCTCGCTGCCGTCGCTGCGCTGGCGCAGCCGCCGTACTGTGTCGGCTTCGCCGCCGAGAGCGGAGACCTGCTTGCCAACGCGAGCGCCAAGCGGCGTCGCAAGAACGTTCCGCTGATCGTCGCCAACCTCGGGCCGGCGACGTTCGGCCGCGACGACAACGCGCTGACGCTGATCGACGCCAACGGCGCGCGCGAGCTGCCGCGTGCGACCAAGCTCGCGCTCGCGCGCCGTCTCGTCGCCGAGATCGCGACGCGGATCGGCGAGGCCAGGCGCAGCAAGCCGACGACGCCGGCATGGACGGCATGACCCACGTCGACGTCCGCATCCTCGACGAGCGCATCGCCGATCGCCTGCCGGCGTACGCGACCGCGGGAAGCGCGGGGCTCGACCTGCGCGCGTGCATCGACGCGCCGATCGTGCTGGCTCCCGGGGCCGCCGAGCTGCTGCCGACGGGAATCGCGATCCACATCGGAGACCCCGGCCACGCCGCGATGATCCTGCCGCGCTCGGGGCTCGGCCACAAGCACGGCATCGTCCTCGGCAATCTCGTCGGCCTGATCGACTCGGACTACCAGGGCCCGCTGATGGTGAGCTGCTGGAACCGCGGCCAGACGCCGTTCACGATCGAGCCGTTCGACCGCATCGCGCAGCTCGTCGTCGTTCCCGTCGTGCAGGCCGAGTTTCGCGTCGTCGCATCGTTCGACGCGAGCGAGCGCGGCGGCGGCGGCTTCGGCTCGACCGGTCGCGGCTGATCGCTTCGTCGATGGAGGTGCCGGTCGAGGGCCGCAGCGCCGCCGCGCCTGCCACCGGGGGGCGCGCAGCCGGCTTCGACCGCGCGCGCTTTCGGCGCCTCTTCTTCGCGGTGATGCTGCCGATGTTCCTGGCTGCGGTCGACCAGACGCTGCTCGCGACGGCGACTCCGGTGATCAGCCGCGAGCTCGGCGGCCTGCGCGACACCTCGTGGCTCGCGGTCGGCTATCTGCTCGCGTCGGTGGTCATGGTGCCGCTCTACGGGCGCCTCGGCGATCGCTTCGGCCGGCGCAAGCTCCTGACCTCGGCGATCGTCGTGTTCGCGCTCGGCTCGCTCGCGTGCGGCGTCGCGCCGACGCTCGGCGCGCTCGTCGCCGCGCGGGTCGTGCAGGGCCTCGGCGGCGGTGGCCTGATGACGCTCTCGCAAGCGCTGATCGGCGAGCTCGTTCCGCCGCGCGCGCGTGCGCGCAACCAGACCTACTTCGCGATCATCTTCACGCTCGCGAGCGTCGGCGGTCCCGTGCTCGGCGGACTCGTCGTCCACCACGCCAGCTGGCGGTGGCTGTTCTTCGTCAACCTGCCGCTGTGCGCCGTCGCGCTCTGGCGGCTGCGCCCGTTGCTCGGCGACGACCGCGCGCACCCGTCGCAAGGCAAGCCCGATGCGCTCGGCATCGTGTTGTTCGCGCTGACGGCGACGAGCACGCTCGTCTGGCTGTCGTCGGCGGGCCATCGCTTCGCGTGGGGATCGGCGACGAGCATCGCGTTGGTCGCGGCGGCGCTCGCCTTCGCCGTCGCGCTCGTTCGCGTCGAGCGTCGCACCCGCCGACCGTTCCTGCCGTTCGAGCTGCTCGCGCTTCCCGCGGTCCGCTACGCCGTCCTCACCGTGACCGCGTTCGCTTCGGCGATGTTTGCGATGGTGTTCTACCTGCCGATCTACCTGCAGCTCGCGCTCGGCTCGAATCCGGCCGAGTCGGGACTGCTGCTGTTGCCGTTGACGGCGGGAATCGTCATCGGTGCCGCGCTCACCGGGCGGATCATCGTCTGGACCGGACGGCCGACGATGATTCCGGGCACCGGCCTCGTCGTCGCCGCGATCGCGCTCGGCGGGCTGGCGTCGCTGCCGTCGTCGCGGTCGCTCCTCGTCGGCCTCGAGTTCGTCGCCGGGCTCGGCTTCGGCACGGTGATGTCGGTGATGCAGATCGTCACCCAGACCGCTGCAGGGCCGAGCCGCCTCGGCGCCGCGGCATCGACGGTGTCGCTCGCCCGCGCGCTCGGCTCATCGCTCGGCGCGTCGGCGTTCGGCGCGCTGATCTTCGGCGTGATCGGTGCCGCGCCGCTGCATCCCGCCGCGCCCGCTGCGGACCTGCGGATCGCCCACGCGTATCGCTTCGCGTTCGTCGGCGCGGCGCTGCTCTGCCTGCTCGGCGCCTGGGCCGCGAGCCGGGTGCCGGCGTTGCGGTTCGATGCCGAGCACCCGGTCACGCCGCCGTCGGTCGACTGAGCCTCAGGGACACCCGGCAGGCATCACAATCTCGGGCGCAAATGAAAAAGCACCTGATCGCGGGCGTGGTCGTCGCCGCGACCGTCGTCGCCGGCGGCATGTGGCTGCTCGCGCGCGCGAAGAACGACGCTGGAGGCGCGGCAGCGCCGGGAGCGGCCGCCGCGAGCGGGCCGGCGGTCAGCGTGACGACGGTGCGGGTGGAGAAGCGCGACGTCGACGTCATGCTCGAGGCGACCGGGACGGTGCAGTCGATCAACAGCGTCGACGTCCGGCCGCAGATCGCGAGCGTCATCACCAAGGTCAACATCAAGGAAGGCCAGTTCGTCCGCGCGGGCGAGCCGCTCTTCGTGCTCGATGCGCGCAACGACGAGGTCAACGTCGCCAAGGCGCAGGCGCAGCTCGCCAAGGACCAGGCGGCGCTCGCCGACGCCGAGCGCCAGCTCGCGCGCAGCCAGGATCTGTTCAAGCAGAACTTCATCTCGCAGGGCGCGATCGACACCAACCAGACGCTGGTCGATTCGTCGCGCGCGGTCGTCGCCGCCGATCGCGCAGCGATCGCCGCGGCGCAGGTCGGCCTGTCGTACACACGGATCGTCGCGCCGACTGCGGGCCGCGCCGGCGCGATCAACGTCTATCCCGGCAGCCTCGTCCAGCCGACCGGCAACGCGCTCGTCACGATCACCCAGCTCGACCCGATCCAGGTCGCGTTCAGCCTGCCGCAGCGCAACCTCAACGAAGCGCTCGCGACGCTGCGCGGCGGCGGCGGCACGGTGATCGCGGTGCTGCCCGACAGCGGAATGAAGCGCGAGGGCAAGCTCCAGTTCGTCGACAACGTCGTCGACCAGGCGTCGGGAACGGTGCGCGTGAAGGCCGAGTTCGCCAACAAGGACGAGCGCCTCTGGCCGGGCGCGTTCGTCACCATCCGCCTCGCGGTGCAGACGCTGCGCGGCGCCAGCGTCGTGCCGCTGGCGGCGATCATCCAGAGTCCGCGCGGCAAGATCGTCTACGCCGTCGACGCTGCGGGCAAGGCGATTCCGCGCCCGGTCGAGGTTGTCTACGCGAGCGGCGAGGACGCGACCGTCACCGGCGTTGCGCCAGGCGAGCGGATCGTCCTCGAAGGGCGGCAGAACCTGCGCCCCGGCACGATGGTCGTCGAGCGTGCGGCAGCCGAGGCCAGCGCGCCGCGTGGCCGGCGCGCCGGCGCCGCGTCGGCAGCGTCTGCAGCCGGAGCCGGCGTGCCGGCGGGCGCGTCGGGCGCGGTCGCGGTGCGCGCGAACGCGGCGTGAGCGGCGGCGAGGCGGTGCGATGAACCTGTCCGAGCCCTTCATCCGCCGCCCGGTCCTGACCGTGCTGCTGAACGCCGCGATCGTCGTCGCCGGCGTCATCGCCTACGGCAAGATTCCGGTCGCGGCGCTGCCGAGCTACAACACGCCGGTCATCAACGTCTCGGCGCAGCTCCAGGGCGCGAGCCCGGAGACGATGGCGACATCGGTCGCGCTGCAGCTCGAGAAGCAGTTCCAGACGATTCCCGGCCTCAACGTCATCAGCTCGACGAACACGCTCGGGTTCACATCGGTGACGCTCGAGTTCGACCAGGGCCGCGATATCGACGCCGCCGCGGTCGACGTGCAGGCAGCGCTCTTGCGCGCGCAGCGCACGCTGCCGATCGAGATGACGATCCCGCCGTCGTACCGCAAGGTCAACCCGGCCGACGCGCCGGTGCTCTTCCTCGCGATGACGTCGCCGTCGCTGAGCCTCTCGGACCTCAACGACTACGCCGAGCATCTGATCTCGCCGACGCTGTCGACGCTCGACGGCGTCGCGCAGGTCGGCATCTTCGGGCAGAAGCGGTTCGCCGTTCGCGTCCGCGTCCAGCCCGATGCGCTCGCCGCGCGCAACATCAGCCTCGACGAGCTGACCAAGTCGCTCGGCGCTGCCAACGCCAACACGCCGGTCGGCACCCTCGAGGGCCCGGCGCAGACGCTGACGCTGCAGGCCAACCGGCAGCTGCGCAACGCCGCCGAGTTTGCCGAGCTGATCGTCAGCAACAAGGGCGGCAACACGGTGCGGCTGAAGGAAGTCGCGGCGGTCGAGGACAGCTTCGAGACCGTCAAGACGGCGGCGTCGTTCAACGGCGACACGGCGATCTCGCTCGCGGTCTACCGCCAGCCCGACGCGAACACGGTCAAGGTCGTCGATTCGGTGCGCGCCAAGCTCGCCAGCTTCGAGTCGCAGCTGCCGGCGTCGGTGCGGCTGTCGGCGGTCAACGATCGTTCGGTGTCGATCCGCGACGCGCTCCACGACGTCACGTTGACGATGCTCGGAACGATCGCGCTCGTCGTCCTCGTCATCTTCCTGTTCCTGCGCCGCGTCGTCGCGACGGTGATCCCGACGATGTCGTTGCCGGTCTCGCTGCTCGGCGCGATCGCGCTGCTCTGGGGGTTCGGCTACACGATCGACAACATCTCGCTGCTCGGCCTGACGCTCGCGGTCGGCCTCGTCGTCGACGATGCGATCGTGATGCTCGAGAACATCATGCGCCACGTCGAGAACGGCGAGCCCGCGTTCCAGGCGGCGCTGCGCGGCTCGCGCGAGGTCGGCTTCACGATCATCTCGATCTCGAGCTCGCTGGTCGCCGTCTTCATCCCGATCTTCTTCATGCCCGGCGTGATCGGGCTGCTCTTCCACGAGTTCGCGGTCATCGTCGGGCTCGCGATCGTCGCCTCGGCGTTCGTCTCGCTGACGCTCGTGCCGCTGCTCGGCAGCCGCTTCCTCAAGGACGAGGCGCACGAGAAGCACCGCCCGGGCGCGATCGTCCGCTCGTTCGAGCGCGGCTTCCAGGCGCTGCTCGGCGCCTACACGCGTTCGCTCGACGTCGCCTTGCGGCATCGCGTCGTGGTCCTCCTGATCGCGCTGCTCACGTTCGTCGCGACGGCGTGGCTGTTCGTGACGATCCCCAAGGGCTTCTTCCCGGAGGAAGACATCGGCCAGATCCGCATCTCGACCGAGGCGGCCGAGGACATCTCGTTCCCGGCGATGGTCGCGCTGCAGAACCGCGTCGTCGAGGTGCTGCGCGCCGATCCGGCGGTCGGGAGCGTCAACTCGTTCAACGGCGCCGGTGGGCCGAACTCGTCGCAGAACGTCGGGCGTCTGTTCATCAACCTCAAGCCGCGCAGCGAGCGGCCGCCGATGAAGCTCGTCATCGAGGGGCTGCGCAAGAAATTTCGCGAGCTTCCCGGGATCGCCGTCTACATGCAGCCGATCCAGAACCTGCAGCTCGGCGGGAGGCCGAGCAAGGCGCAGTACCAGTACATCCTGCAAAGCGTGCAGACCGGCGAGCTCAACGACTGGGCGCTGAAGCTGCAGGAGCTGATGCGCGGCGACCAGAAGTTCCGCGACGTCACCAGCGATTCGCAGCTGCGCGCCCTGCAGGCGACGCTCAAGATCGATCGCGACCGCGCCAACGTCCTCGGCGTCGCGATCGACAGCATCCGCTCGGCGCTCTACAGCGCATTCGGCGAACGCCAGGTGTCGACGATCTACACCCCCGCCGACAGCTACCAGGTGATCATGGAGGTCGCGCCGGGCGCCAAGCAGGACGAGAGCGCGCTCGCCAACATCTACGTGCGCTCGTCGTCGGGCTCGCTGGTGCCGCTGTCGAGCTTCGCCACCGTCGAGCGCACGATCGGCCCGACCTCGATCAACCACGTCGGCCAGCTGCAGGCGGTCACGGTCTCGTTCAACCTGGCGCCGGGAACGGCGCTCGGCGACGCGACCGCGGCGATCGAGCGCTACCGCGACCAGCTGCGGATGCCGGCGTCGATCATCACCAGCTACGGCGGCGACGCCGCGGTGTTCAAGAGCTCGCAGGGCAGCCAGGCGGTCCTGATCATCTCGGCGCTGCTCGTCATCTACGTGCTGCTCGGCGTCCTCTACGAGAGCTACATTCACCCGCTGACGATCCTCGCCGGGCTGCCTTCGGCGGCGGTCGGCGCGCTCCTGACGCTGCGCCTGTTCGGCCTCGACCTGACGCTGATCGCGACGATCGGCATCCTGCTCTTGATCGGCATCGTCAAGAAGAACGCGATCATGATGATCGACTTCGCGCTCGATGCGCAGCGCAGTCAGGGCATGCCGGCACCGGCGGCGATCCGCGAGGCGTGCATCCTGCGCTTCCGGCCGATCATGATGACGACGCTCGCCGCGCTGATGGGCGCGCTGCCGATCGCGCTCGGCCTCGGCGCCGGCGCCGAGCTGCGCCAGCCGCTCGGCCTCGCGGTCGTCGGCGGCCTCGTCTTCTCGCAGGCGATCACGCTCTACATCACGCCGGTGATCTATCTCGCGCTCGACCGCTTCAGCGGCAAGGGGCCGGTGACGACGCCGGAGGTTGCGGTCGTCGCCCCGGCGCACGGCGCTGCCGAGTAGGCGCCGCGAACGCGGCTGCTAGTGCAGCTGTTGTCCCGACGGAGCGATCGCGAGCATGCCGAGCCCGCTCGGCCCGACGCTGCCGGCCTCGATCTCCTCGTCGGTCGCCTCGCGGACGTCGCGAACGACGATCGAGAGGCGCAGCGCGATCCCCGCGAGCGGATGGTTGCCGTCGAGGACGACGTGGTCGGGATAGACCTCGGTGACGGTGTAGATCGCGTCTTCGGGCATGTCGGGAGTCGCTGCGCCGGGCGGCGGCCCTTCGAACTGCATGCCGGCGTCGACGACGCCCTCGGGAAAGATGTCGCGCGATTCGAAGAAGACGAGCTCGGGGTCGTAGTCGCCGAACGCGTGCTCGGGCTCGAGATGCAGCGTCGTTTCGTAGCCCGGCTCGTGGCCGGCGAGCGCTTCCTCGACCTTCTCGAGCAGGTCCTCGCCGCCGAAGAAGAACTCGACCGGGTCGCGCAGTTCGTCGATCTCGACGCCTTGCGCGTCGGCGAGTCGCCACGTCAGGCTGACGACGCACGGTGCAGCGATTTCCATCGAACGATCATCGCACAATGACGCATGCATGCTGACCGGAAGCTGACTCTCCTTGGTGGCCTGTCGGCTTCGGCGTTCATGCGGCGGCACTGGCAGAAGAGGCCGCTCCTCGTTCGCAACGCGTTGCCCGGCACGCTCGCGCGCATGGACCGCGCGCGCCTGTTCGCGCTCGCCGCGAGCGAAAGCGTCGAGTCGCGTCTCGTCGTGCGGTCCGGCGCGCGCTGGTCGGTTCGCAACGGCCCGATCTCGACGGCGTCGCTGCCCGCGCGGAGCAGGGGCTGGACCATGCTCGTCCAGGGCGTCGACCTCCACGACGACGACGCGCACCGCCTCCTCAGGCGCTTTCGCTTCGTCGCCGACGCGCGCCTCGACGACGTGATGTGCTCGTGGGCCAGCGACGGTGGCGGCGTCGGGCCGCACGTCGATTCGTACGACGTCTTCTTGCTGCAGACGACGGGACGCCGCCGCTGGCGCGTCGGCCGCGTGCCCGACCCGAGGCTGCGCGACGACGTGCCGCTGAAGATGCTCACCGAGTTCGCGCCGACCGCCGAGTGGCTGCTCGATCCCGGCGACATGCTCTACCTGCCGCCGGGCTGGGGACACGACGGCGTCGCCGTCGGCGAGTGCATCACCGCATCGATCGGCTTTCGCGCGCCCGCCGCGGCCGAACTTGCCACGGCGCTCCTCGAGCGCATCGCCGACGACGCCCGCGACCGCGTTGCCGAGCCGACGCGCATCGACGCGCGGCGCTACGGCGACGCCGGCACCGCCCCGGTCGCACGGTCGGCGCGGATTCCCGCACGTCTTGCGGAGTTCGCCGATGCCGCGCTCGAGCGCGCGCTCGCCGACCGGACGTTGCGCGGCCGCGCGCTCGGCGAAGTGCTGAGCGAGCCGAAGCCCGGCACGTGGTTCGAGCGCGGAGCGGCAAGGCTCGGAAAAAATGGCCTCGCCCTCGACCGCCGGACCCGGATGCTCTACGACGATCGCTTCGTCTTCGTCAACGGCGAGGCGATCCGCGCCGGCGGCGCCGACGCCACGCTGATGCGCCGCCTCGCCGACGAGCGCCGCCTCGACGCCAAAAGCGTCGCACACGCGAGCGCCGCGGCGCGGGCTTTGCTGGCAGAGTGGCTGCGCGCCGGCTGGTGCGTCCAGCCCGGCAACCGTTTCGACGACGACGGGGAATCGCCATGACTACCGACCACATCGTTCCGATCACCTCGCGCGCCGAGTTCGTCGACGCGATCCGGGCTTCGTTCGCGATCGCGGCACACGAGGGCGCGCGCGAGATCCTGCTCGTCGATGCCGACTTTGCTGACTGGCCGCTGAACGAGCCTGCGGTCATCGAGTCGCTCGCCGCCTGGGTCGATTCGCGCCGCAGCCTGCTGCTGTTCGCCGACACCTTCGACGAGTTCGCGCGGCGCCATTCGCGCTTCGTCGAGTGGCGTCGCCAGTGGGCGCACGCGGTGCGCTGCCGCAACGACCCCGAGCTCGAGGCTTCCCAGCTGCCGACGCTGATGCTCGTCCCGGGAATCAGCTGCGTTCGCCTCGTCGACCGCGTCCGTCACCGCGGCACCGCGTCGAACCGTGCGGTCGACATGGCCGAATGCCAGGAAGCCGTTGACGCGCTTTTGCAACGATCGGTCGAGGCCTTCCCGGTCACGACCCTCGGCCTCTAGGGAAAGCATGTAGGGTGCCTATAATCGTCGGTTAGGCACTGGAGTCGCTTGCGCGATCCATGTCTTGCGGACGATGGGGCTCTTCGCTAGAAGGTTCCCACACAGACCGGTGAGTCGCGAACTTTAATATCGAGGAGAAACATGAAAACCGCACTGTTGATGGTGACCTTGGCCGCCGCCGTTTCGTTTGCTGCATGCAGCAAGAAGGAAGAGACGACGACCACCACGACGACGACGCCTCCGGCGACGACCGCGCCGTCGACGACGACCGTCGTGACGACGCCGGCGGACAGCGGCGCTTCGGCTGCTGCGGGCGCTGCAATGTCGGCCGCTTCGTCGGCGATGGACGCCGCGCAATCGGCGAACACCGCTGCCTCCGCTGCGATGAGCGCTGCGTCGAAGTAGGACCGTCTCCGACGAAAAAGCCGCCTCCGGGCGGCTTTTTCATTTGCGCGCGAGCGTCATGCTCAGCCGACCTGCAGCCACGGGCAGCCGAGCAGCGGGTCGGCGATGATGACGTCGTTCTCGCTGCTTCCCCAGCACGCGGCGAGCGCGCTGCGGACGATCTCGGGGCGGTTGTTCTCGCGGCTGAGATGCGCGCCGACGAGATGGCGCAGGCTCGACGCGATGCCGCTCGCGAGCAACTCCACTGCAGTCGCGTTGCTGAGATGACCGTAGCGGCCGCCGATTCGCGCCTTCAACGACGGCGGATAGCGCGACTCGGCGAGCATCGCCTCGTCGTGGTTGCATTCGAGAACGAGCGCGTCGACGCCACGGACGCCGTCGAGCATGTGCTCGGTGATCGAGCCGAGGTCGGTGAGGACGCCGACGCTCGCGTTGCCGTCGCCGCAGCGCAGCTGGAGCGGCTCGGCGGCGTCGTGCGCGACGGTGAACGGGGTGAGCTCGAGGTCGCCGAGCGCGACCTTCTCGCCGTCGCGCACGAAGCCGAGCCGCTCGGGAACCGCCGTCTCCCCAAGCGCGCGCCACGTCCCGCGGCTCATCCAGACGGCGAGGCGGTGCTTCTCGGCGAACGCGATCGCGCAGCCGATGTGGTCGCTGTGCTCGTGGGTGACGAAGACGGCGTCGAGGTCGGTCGGCTCGAGGCCCGCGCGCGCCAGCCGCAACTCGAGCTCGCGCAGCGAGAAACCAGCGTCGACGAGCAGTCGCGTCGTCGTGATGCCGCCCGACCCCTCCACGACGGTGGCGTTGCCGGTGCTGCCGCTGCCGAGGCTGCAGAAGCGGATCACGCTTGCGCTCTCGGCGGGCCGCGACGCCCTAGCGGAGGTCCTCGAGCAGCAGGCTCGCGATCCGCTTGCCGTTCTCGGACGTCTCCGGACGGCCCTGCGAGTCGAGGACGGCGACGGTGCTCAGCTGACCCTCCGAGGTCACCTTGACGCGGTACTTCGCGAGGCCGGTGTCGTCCTTCTTCTTACCGAAGCTGAACATCCGCTGGAACAAGTTCGGCTCCTCGCGGCCGGCGTACTTGGGATCGACGTAGCGGACGAAGTAGAGCCCCTGGGCGCGGTCTCGGTCTTCGACGGTGAAGCCGGTGCGGTCGAGCGCGACGCCGACGCGACGCCAGGCGCGGTCGAAACCATCATCGAGCTGCAGCGTCGGCGATGCCGAGCCGGCGACGAGCCGCGCTCGCGGGGCGCTGCTCGCTGCCGCTGGTGCCGCTGCGACCGTCGCTTTCGCGGCCTCCTCGGTGGCGCCGAGCTTGACCATCAGGCGCGCGAGGAACGTCGCCTCGAGCTGCGGATCGGCCGGCCGCTGCTGCCACACCGTCGAGTCCTTTTGCGGTGCACCGACGTAGACCTCGGCCATCCCGCGGTGGGTGATGAAGATGTCGCTGCCGGTCGCGGTGCGCTCGACGCGCGTGGTGAACTTGTCGAGTTCGCCGGTCGAGTACGCCGAGTCGATGAGCTTGCCGATCGTGTTGCGGACGAAGTCGTTCGGCAGCTTGGCGCGGTTCTCGGCCCAGTCGGTTTCGATGACGCCGGCCTCCGGACGGTCCTGCACGAGATTGAAGCCGTTGTCCTTCCAGAACGTCCGCACCTGCGGATAGACCTGCTCGGGCGTGAGCTTGGTGCTCAGCCAGCGGTCGTTGCCGAGGCGCTCGATCTTGAAGTCGCCGACCGACTGCGGCGCGATGACCTGGATCGTCGCCGGTGCCGAGGCCGCAGCCGCCGCGGTCGTCTGTGTCTGGAACGTCGACGCGCTGATCGTGCCGTTCGGCGGCTGCTGGTAGCGCGTCTCCTTGGAGAGCTGCGTCAGGTCGGGCGGGACCTCGAGCCCGGCGGGGCGTGTCGTCGTGTTCGAGCGATAGTCGACCTTGTCGCCGGCGAGGAAGTTCTCCACCGACGAGCAGCCGGCGAGCGCGGCGAGGCACGCGGCGACGGCGAGAAAAAGCGATCGGAACGGGGTCACTCTGGAAGTCTCCATCGAGGTCGTCGCGCGGGCTGCCTTCCTCGGCGGCGGCGCTGCGACCGGTCGTTCAGCCCGGCAGCGGACGGCTCACGCGATCCCTGCTTCGCGCATCGCGGCAGCGACCACCGGCTGGCCGGCAGCGCTCAGCGGCGTGATCGGCAGCCGCACGGTCGCGCCGCAGCGGCCGAGCTGCGCGAGCGCCCATTTCGTCGGCCCCGGGCTCGGCTCGACGAAGAGCGCCTGGTGCAGAGCGAAAAGCTGCAGCTGCTGGCGCGCCGCATCGCGCGCATCGCCTGCGATCGCCGCTGCGCACAGCGTCTGCACTGCACGCGGGGCGACGTTGGCGGTGACGCTGACGCTGCCGTGGCCGCCGAGCAGCATCAGTGCCGCCGCGGAATCGTCGTTGCCGGAATAGACGGCGAATCCCTTCGGTGCACGGCTCAGGATCGCGCTGCCGCGCGCGATGTCGCCGGTCGCCTCCTTGATGCCGACGATCCCCGGAACCTGGGTGAGCCGGAGCACCGTCTCGACCTGCATGTCCGCGACCGTTCGCGACGGCACGTTGTAGACGACCATCGGGATGTCGACCGCCTCGGCGACGGCGACGAAGTGGCGGTAGATCCCTTCCTGCGAAGGCTTGTTGTAGTAGGGCACGACCGAGAGCGTGCAGTCGGCGCCGACCTTGAGCGCGTAGCGCGAGAGCTCGATCGCCTCGGTGGTCGAGTTGCCGCCGGTTCCGGCCATGACCGGGATGCGCCCGCGCGCGTGCTCGACCGCGACGCGGATGATCTCGCAGTGCTCGTCGACCGTGACGGTCGGCGATTCGCCGGTCGTGCCGACGACGCCGATGCATTGCGTGCCCTCGGCGACGTGCCAGTCGATCAGGCGCCGCAGCGCATCGAAGTCGATGCTGCCGTCGTCGTGCATCGGCGTGACGAGCGCGACGATGCTGCCGGTGATGGTCTTCATTTGCGCGATGTCCTGAATCTGTCGATTCTAGCCTTCGCCTCCCTCCGGATCCGGCGCAAGCGGGTCGCGCCTGGGGGGATCCTCGCTGCCGCTGCGTACCGCCGCCAGCCGCTGTACGAAGCGCTCGGGATCGGCGAGAAAGCCGTCTTCGTAGGCGACGATGCGAAGACCCTCGGCAACGGTCAGAAGTTCACCGTGACCGAGCAGAAATTCGGGCCGGCCCGGTCGGCCGACGGTCTCGTTGCCGACCGCGAACGTCTCGTAGAGCAGCACGCCGCCGGGCGCGAGCGCAGCACGCAACGCGGGAAAGAGCGGACGCCAGAGGTAGTTGGTGACGACGACCGCGTCGAAGCTGCGGCTGCCGAGCGGCCACGCGCCGTTCTCGAGGTCGGCCGTGACCGCCTCGGCGACATCGGCGAGCGCCGCCATCGCGTCGGCATCGCGGTCGATCGCGGTGACGCGGTGGCCGCGCGACGCGAGCCAGCGCGCGTGGCGTCCGCCGCCGGCGGCGACGTCGAGCACCGTGCCGCGCGGCGCGATCAGGTGCGCCCAGCGCACGATCCACGGCGACGGCGCGATCGCGTCGATGCCGTGCGCGCGGTGCGCCGCGCCCGGCATCACGTCAGAAGCACGCCCACAGCCGATTGGCGAGATCGACCGCGAGGTCCGGGCGTTGGTAGGCGGCGAACACCGCGGCGAGCGCGACCACCGCCGCGGTCCAGCCGACGATCCGCGCGCGCTTCATGCGGCCGCCGGACGCAGGATCGCGCGCTCGCGGATCGGCAGGTTGACGAGCGCGGCGAAGACGCCGAGCGCGACGGCGATCCACCAGACGACGTCGTAGCTGCCGGTCGCGTCGTACAGCCGCCCGCCGAGCCAGACGCCGAGGAAGCTGCCGACCTGGTGGCTGAGGAAGACGAAGCCGCCGAGCATCGACAGGTACCGCACGCCGAAGATCTCGGCGACGATCCCGTTCGTCAGCGGCACGGTCGAGAGCCACAGGAAGCCGATCACCGCGGCGAACACGTAGACGCTCCACGGCGTCAGCGGCGATGCGATGAAGACGACGATCGCGAGCGAGCGCAATGCGTAGATCGTCGCCAGCAGGTACTTCTTCGCCCACCGGCCGCCGAGCATGCCGGCGAGGTAGGTGCCGAAGACGTTGAAGAGCCCGATCAGCGCGAGCGCGGTCGTCGCGACGTGCGGCTGCAGGCCATGGTCCTTCAGATAGCTCGGCATGTGCACGCCGATGAAGACGACCTGGAAGCCGCAGACGAAGTAGCCCGCGGTCAGCAACTGGAAGCTGCGATGGCCGAACGCCTCGCGCAGCGCGGCGCCCATGCTCTGATGCTGCGTCGCCGACGGCGCGTGCTTCGGCTCGCGCAGGCCCAGCGCGAGCGGCGCGATGACGAGCGCGAGCGCGGCGCAGACGAAGAGCGCGTCCTGCCAGCCGATCGCGCCGATCAGCCCGCCTTCGACCGGAACCATCAGGAACTGGCCGAACGATCCCGCCGCGGCGGTGATCCCCATTGCCCAGCTGCGCCGCTCGGGAACGACGTTGCGGCCGATGACGCCGTAGACGACGGCGTACGTCGTCCCCGCCTGCGCCATGCCGAGCACGAGACCGGTGCCACCGAGGAACGCGGCTCCCGTCGTCGCGAGCGCCATCGTCACCAGGCCGAGCGAGTAGAGGATGCTGCCGACGACGAGGACGCGAAACGCGCCCCAACGGTCGGCGAGCGCGCCGGCGAGCGGCCCGGCGAGCCCCCAAGCCAGGTTCTGCACAGCGAGCGCGAACGCGAACGTCTCGCGGCTCCAGCCGCGGTCGATCGTGATCGGCTGCAGCCAGAGGCCGAAGCCATGGCGGATTCCCATCGAGACGGTGACGATCACCGCGCCGCAGACGAGCACCTGCGCGAGCGACAGCGGCTTGGCGGGCGCGCTCATGCGGCGACGGTGCTGCTGGCGCGATCGATCATGGCAATCGACGGCGCGTCGAGGCGCAGCCGCGCCGCGGCGACGAGCTCGGCGAGCTGGCGCTCGTCGGTCGCCGACGCGATCGGCGCGGTGATGCCCGGCCGCGCGATCTGCCACGCGAGCGCGACCTGCGCCGGCGTCGCACCGACCGTCGCCGCCGCCGCGTCGAGCGCGCCGAGGACGGCGAGGCCGCGCTCGTTCAGGTACTTGCCAGCGCCCTTGCCGCGAACGCTCTTGCCGAAGTCGGCGGCGCTGCGGTACTTGCCGGTCAGAAAGCCGCTCGCGAGCGCGTAGTAGTTGATGACGCCGACGTTGCGCGCCACGCAGAGCGGCTCGAGCGCTTCTTCGTACCCCGCGCGCTCGACGAGGTTGTAGAGCGGCTGCAGCGACTCGTAGCGCGGCAGGCCGAGGCGCTCGCTCGTGTCGAGTGCGAGCGCGAGGCGATCGGCCGTGTAGTTGGAAGCTCCGATCGCGCGCACCTTGCCTTCCTTGATCAGCGCGGCGTAGGCACCGAGCGTCTCCTCGAGCGGCGTTGCGGCGTCGTCGTCGTGCGATTGGTAGAGATCGATGACGTCGGTCTGCAGGCGTCGCAGCGAAGCCTCGACGGCGCGCCGGATGTACGCCTTCGACAGGCCCTGGTCGTCGTCGCCCATCGGCTTGCCGACCTTGGTCGCGAGGACGATGCGGTTGCGCTTGCCGCTCGCCTTCAGCCACCGGCCGATGATCGTTTCCGACTCGCCGCCGGCGTGGCCCGGCACCCAGCGCGAATAGACGTCGGCGGTGTCGACGAAATTCATGCCGGCGTCGACCCAGGCGTCGAGCAGGCGGAACGATTGGCGCTCGTCGACCGTCCAGCCGAAGACGTTGCCGCCGAGGCAGATGCGCGAGACCTGAAGCCCCGAGCGGCCGAGGGAACGGGTGTCCATCGGTCGATTGTTGCAGGGCTCGCCACGCGACGCTCGCGCGTGCCGCGAGACCGCGCGACGGCCTCAGGTCGGCTGCGGAGGAGCGACGCCGCGGCTGTCGCGGCCGTACTCGCCGGCGTTGACATCGGCGAACGCGAGCATCGCGAGCATGCGACGATCCGCCGGCGCGGCGAAGCCGCAGTCGCCTGCGAAGCCCGCCGGATTGCGAAACGTTCCGAAGAGCATGTCCCACAGGGGCAGGTCGCCGTAATTGTTCGCGTGGACGCCGAGCCGGTGGTGCTCGCAGTGCGCTTCCGGCCGCTGGATGAAGACCCCGAGCCAGCGCGGCGTGCGCACGTTCCAGTGCTGGAAGAAGCCGTGGAACGCGGCGATGTAGGCGACGAGCGCCGCCGCGATCGGATCGAGGCCGAGGACCACGATGGTGGCGAAGAGCTGCAGCAGCAGCTGCACGACCATTTCGACCGGGTGGAACAACGTCGAGCCGCTGATGTCGACGCGCTGCGGGCTGTGGTGGAGCTGGTGGCCGGCGCGCCAGAGCGGCGTCCACGCGTGCGAGGCGCGGTGCCACGCGAACGAGATGCCCGAGAGGACGAGCCATCCGACCAGCGTGCCGCCGACGATGCCGAGCCGGGTGCCATCGAGCCAGCGATGCGCCGCCAGCCAGTCGACAGGGAGGAGGAGCGGAACGATCGTCGAAACGGTGCCGATCGCGACCAGGAACGCGATCCCGAGCCAGCGCCAGCCGCGCCGCGGCGGGAAGCGGCGCGCCGGCCGGACGGTCTCGACGGCGAGCATGGCGAGGTACGTGAGCGGAACGAGAAGACCGATGAGATCGACGGCACGCATGGCGCTCTCCTTGGGTGCGGCGGCGGTCACGCCTTCGCCTTACGATGTAAGTCAAAACGCAGCGTACCGCCTTACAACGTAAGATGTCAACCGTGCCGAACCGCCGCCGCCGCGAGCCGTTGACGCGTGAGCGCATCGTCGACGCAGCCCTCGCGGTCGTCGAGGAGGAGGGCCTCGCGGCGTTCAGCACGCGCAAGCTCGGCGATCGCCTCGACTGCGAGGCGATGAGCATCTACCACCACTTTCCGAGCAAGCAGCACCTGCTCGATGCGCTCGTCGAGCACGCGCTCGCGAGCGTCGTCGTGCCGCCGGCGGGCGACGATCCGCTCGCGGCGATGCGCACGTCGCTCGATTCGTATCGCGCGATGGCGCGGCGCTGGCCGGCGCTCTTCCAGCTCATCGCGCTGCACCGCTTGAACATGCCCGCGGGGATCCGCTTCCTCGAGAGCATCCTGCGCCTGATCCACGCCGTGATCGGCGACGACGAGCTGACGGCGCGCCATTTCCGCGTGATGGGCTACTACCTCATCGGCGTCGGCCTCGAGGAGAGCGCGGGATACGCGCGCGGGCCGTCCGCGGCCGAGCCGGTCGACGAGGCGTTCATCGTTCGCGAGGCACCGTTGCTCGCCCGCATGGGGCGCTTCTTCCAGGAGCCCGAGTGGGACGCGACATTCCGGCTCGGCATCGACGCCCTGATCGGGCGCGGCCTGGCCGATGCGGCGCGCCTGCGCGCTGCGGCGGCGCCGCCGCGAGCGGCTGCGAAAAAGCCTCGCAAGCGCGCTGCCTAGAATCAGCTCGCTATGGCGAGCAAGGTGCGCAACGAATACGGCGAGGAGTCCATCCGCGTCCTCAAGGGACTCGAGCCGGTCAAGCAGCGGCCGGGGATGTACACGCGGACCGAGAACCCGCTGCACGTCGTCCAGGAGGTGATCGACAACGCCGCCGACGAGGCGCTCGCCGGCGCCGGCACGCGGATCGACGTCATCCTGCACGCCGACGGCTCGGTCACCGTCGACGACGACGGCCGCGGCATTCCGATGGGGCTGCATCCGGAAGAGAAGGTCAGCGTCGTCGAGATCGTCTTCACGCGGCTGCACGCCGGCGGCAAGTTCGACAAGGGCGGCAACGCGGCGTACAGCTTCTCGGGCGGCCTGCACGGCGTCGGCGTGAGCGTCACCAATGCGCTGGCGAAGCGGCTCGAGGTGACGGTGTGGCGCGGCGGCCAGGCGGCCACGATCGCGTTCGCCGGCGGCGCCGTCGTCGAGCCGCTGGCAACGCGCAAGGCCGCAGCGGGCGAGCGCAAGACCGGGACGCGTGTCCGCGTCTGGCCCGACCCGCGCTACTTCGAGAGCGCCGAGCTGCCGCGCGCCGAGCTGACGCACGTCCTGCGCAGCAAGGCCGTGCTGATGCCGGGTGTGAAGGTCTCGCTGACGGTCGAGAAGCCGAACCGCGGCGAGCCCGAGCGCAGCGACTGGCTGTATTCGGGCGGCCTCTCCGACTACCTGCTGCAGACACTCGCCGCCTATCCGGTGATCCCGCTCTTCGAGGGCGCGCACCACGCCGACGGCCGCGAGAGCGAGGATGTCGCCGAAGGCGAGGGCGCGGCGTGGTGCGTCGCGTTCACAGAGGACGGCGTCGCGGTGCGCGAGAGCTATGTCAACCTGATTCCGACCGTCGCCGGCGGCACCCATGAATCGGGATTGAAGGACGGCCTGTTCCAGGCCGTCAAAGGATTCATCGACCTGCATTCGCTGCTGCCCAAGGGCGTCAAGGTGATGCCCGACGACGTCTTCTCGCGCGCCAGCTTCGTCCTGTCGGCGAAGGTGCTCGACCCGCAGTTCCAGGGCCAGATCAAGGAGCGCCTGAACAGCCGCGAGGCGCTGAGGCTCGTTTCCGCATGCGTGCGGCCGGCGTTCGAGCTGTGGCTGTCGCAGCACGTCGAGCACGGCCGCAAGCTCGCCGACCTCGTCATCCGCCAGGCGCAGTCGCGCCAGCGCGCGAGCCTCAAGGTCGAGAAGAAGAAGGGTTCGGGAGTCGCGGTGCTGCCGGGCAAGCTCACCGATTGCGAGAGCCGCGACCTGGCGCTGAACGAGCTCTTTCTCGTCGAAGGCGATTCGGCCGGCGGCAGCGCGAAGATGGGCCGCGACAAGGAGACGCAGGCGATCCTGCCGCTGCGCGGCAAGGTGCTGAACGCCTGGGAGGTCGAGCGCGACCGCCTGTTCGCGAACAACGAGATCCACGACATCGCGGTCGCGGTCGGCGTCGACCCGCACGGCGCCGACGACTCGCCCGACTTCTCGGGGCTTCGCTACGGCAAGGTCTGCATCCTGTCGGACGCCGACGTCGACGGCTCGCACATCCAGGTGCTGCTCTTGACGCTCTTCTTTCGCCACTTCCCGAAGCTGATCGAGCGCGGCCATGTCTTCGTCGCCAAGCCGCCGCTCTTTCGGGTCGACGCGCCGGCGCGCGGTCGCAAAGCCGCAGCGAAGATCTACGCGCTCGACGACGACGAGCTGCGTGCGACCCTCGACCGCCTGCAGAAGGAAGGCGCGCGTCCGGGCAGCTGGACCGTGAGCCGCTTTAAGGGCCTCGGCGAGATGAACGCTGAGCAGCTCTGGGACACGACCCTCAATCCGGAGACGCGACGGCTGCTGCCAATCGGCTTTGCCGCCGCTGGCTTCGCCGCGACCGCGGCGTCGCTCACCAAGCTGATGGGCAAGGGCGAGGCGCAGGCGCGGCGCGAGCTGATGGAGCTGCGCGCCGACGCGGTCGAGGTCGACGTGTGAGCACCGCTGAGCGCACCGCGGTCCCGCTGCGCTTGCGGCCGACGATGCTTTCGGACCTCGAGTTCGTCGCCACGGTCGAGGACGACCCGGCGAACCGGCCGTTCATCACGCCGTGGGAGCGTGTCCAGCACGAAGGCGCGGTGCGGTTTCCCGACTTTCGCCACTTCATCGTCGAGGCCGGCGATGGCTATCCGTCGGCTGGTTTCGTCATCCTGCAGGGCTGCCGCAACCCGAATGCGTCGGTGGAGCTGAAGCGGATCGTGCTACAGCCCAAGGGCCAGGGCTACGGCCGCGCGTGCCTGCGGCTGCTCGCGCAGATGGCGTTTCGCGACCTCGGCGCGCATCGCTTCTGGCTCGACGTGCGCAGCGCCAACGCACGCGCGCTCGCGCTCTATCGCAGCGAAGGCTTCGTCGAAGAGGGGCGGCTGCGCGAAAGCGTCAAGAGCGGCAGCGGCTACGACTCGCTGATCGTGCTGTCGATGCTAAAGGACGAGTACGAAGCGGCCGTCGCAACGCGCGAGGTCCGCGCCGCCCACTGAACGAGGAGACCGCCATGCGCTCGACGATGATGGACGTTCCGCTCTCGCTCAACCATCTGCTCGACCGCGCCGGCGAGCTGTTCGAGCGCAACGAGATCGTCTCGCGGCTGCCCGACAAGACGCTGCGCAGGCACACCTACGGCGAGTACTACCGGCGAACGAGAAAGCTCGCGGCCGCGCTGCAGACGCTCGGCCTGAAGAAGGGCGACCGCGTCGCGACGCTTTGCTGGAACCACCACGCGCACCTCGAGTGCTACTTCGGCATCCCCGCCGCCGGCGGCGTCATGCACACGCTGAACCTGCGCCTGTCGCCCGACGAGATCGGCTGGATCGCGCACGACGCGAAGGACCGCTTCCTCGTCGTCGACGATGTCCTGCTGCCGCTCTATCGCCAGTTCGCGGACAAGCACGCGTTCGATCGCATCGTCGTCTTCCCGTTCTCCGGCGCGAAGGTCGAACCCGAGTTCCTCGACTACGAGCAGCTGCTCGAGCGCGCCGACGGCGATGCGCTCGTCTACGCGCCGCACGAGGAGGACGACCCGATCGCGATGTGCTACACGTCGGGAACGACCGGGCGGCCGAAGGGCGTCGCGTACTCGCACCGCTCGACGGTGCTGCACAGCCTCGTCGGCTGCCTCGCCGACTTCTGGGGCCTGAAGGGCACCGACGTCGTGCTGCCGGTGACGCCGATGTTCCATGCCAACAGCTGGGGCATCCCGTACGCGGCGGTGATGCTCGGCGTGAAGATGGTCTTCCCCGGTCCGCACTTGCACCCCGAGGATCTGCTCGACCTGATGAAGGCCGAGCCGCCGACGCTCGCGCTCGGCGTGCCGACGATCTGGATGGGATTGATCCAGCTCTACGACCAGGCGCTCGAAAAGCAGCCGGGGCGGTGGAAGCTGCCGGCCGGAATGCGCTCGCTGGTCGGTGGCTCGGCGGTTCCCGAGTCGCTGATCCGCGCGTTCGCGCGCCACGGCGTCTGGATCGTCCAGGGCTGGGGCATGACCGAGACGTCGCCGATCGCGACCGTCTCGTATCAGCGGAACGAATTGAAGGACGCCGGCGACGACGAGCGCTTCCGCCGCGCCGCGATGGCCGGCGTTCCGGTGCCGCTCGTCGATGTCCGCATCCGCACCGACGAAGGCGGCGACGCGCCGCACGACGGCCGCACGATGGGCGAGATCCAGGTGCGCGGCCCGTTCATCACCGGCTCGTACCACGAGGTGCCGCGCAGCGCCGACAAGTTCACCGATGACGGGTGGCTGCGCACCGGCGACGTCGCGACGATCGACGAGCTCGCGTTCGTGCGCATCACCGACCGCACCAAGGACCTCATCAAGTCGGGCGGCGAGTGGATCAGCTCGGTCGACCTCGAGAACGCGCTGATGGCGCACCCGGCGATTGCCGAAGCCGCGGTGATCGCGATCCCCGACGAGAAGTGGAGCGAGCGGCCGCTGGCGTGCATCGTGTTGAAGCCGGGAACTGATCTCGCCGGCGATCGGCTGCGCGACGACCTCGGGCGCCATCTGCTCGGGCACGGCTTTGCGAAGTGGCAGCTGCCCGACCGATACGAGGTCATCGACGCGGTGCCGCGGACGTCCACGGGGAAGTTCTGGAAGATGAAGCTGCGCGAGAGGTTTCCGCGCTAGGCTTGGCGATGCTTCGCGGAGCACTGTCGATGTCGGCGACGCGAGCGCGGCACCTCGCGCCGTTGCTTGCGTGTCTCGCGTTCGCCGTGTCCGTGCCTGCCGGGGCGGCCAAACCCGTCGCCGCCGGCAAGCCGCAGGTCTCCGACGTCAGTTCGCCAGCTGCCGTTCGCCGACTCGCGATCGCGAACAAGCCGTGGAGCGGCGACTTCGACGCCATGCTGGCGCGGCGGATGGTCCGCATCTACGCGCCGTTCTCGCGCACGCTCTACTACAACGACGGCGGCCGCGAGCGCGGCCTCGCCGCAGAGCTGGCGCGCGACTGGGAGCGCTATCTCAACGCGAAGTACGCGAAGCAGCTCGGCAAGCGCCCGCTGACCGTCTACATCGCACCTGCCCGGCGCGACCGGCTGCTGGCGCTGGTCAATGAAGGGTTGGCCGACGTCGCGGTTGGCAACCTCACGATGACGCCCGCGCGGCTCGAGCAGGTCGACTTCGTCGGCGGTGGCTCGACCTGGCGCGCCGTCGACGAAGTGATCGTCACCGGACCGCGCTCGCCCGCCGTCGCCTCGCTCGACGACCTCGCCGGCCAGCGAGTGCACGTGCGCCGGTCGTCGAGCTACTTCGAGAGCCTGGAGTCCCTGAACGAACGCTTGCGCGGCGAGGGCAAGGCGGAGGTCCGGATCGTCGAGGTTCCGGATGCGCTCGAGGACGAGGACCTGATGGACATGGAGAACATCGGCCTGGTCGAGCTGGTCGTCGTCGACGAGTGGAAGGCGCGGATGTGGCAGCAGGTCGCACCCAAGCTCACGGTCCGCGACGACCTCGTTCTTCGCGCCAACGCGCGAACGGGCTGGGCGATCCGAAAAGGCAGCCCCGCGCTCGCCGCCGAGATCGACGACTTCTTCGCCAACTGGGCGATGCGGCTGCACGTCACCGAGTACCGCATGAATGCCTACATGAAGCGCGCTCGGCAGCTGAAGGATCCGACCGCGACCGCCGAGTACCGGCGCTTTCGCCAGACGCTCGCGCTGTTCGAGAAATACGGCGAGCGCTACCGCTTCGATCCGCTGATGCTCGCCGCCCAGGGCTACCAGGAGTCGCAGCTCGACCAGGGTGCGAAGAGCGCGGTCGGCGCGATCGGCATCATGCAGCTGATGCCGGCGACCGGCGCCGAGATGGCCGTCGGCGACATCCACAAGGCGGAGGCGAACATCCATGCCGGCACCAAGTACATGGACCAGCTGATGACGCGCTTCTTCCCCGACGCAGCCTTCAGCGAAGGCAACCGGCCGTTGTTCGCGTTCGCGAGCTACAACTGCGGGCCGGGCAACGTCGCGCGCGCTCGCAAGGAGGCCAAGCGTCGCGGCCTCGATCCCGACAAGTGGTTCGAGAACGTCGAGGTCATCGTCGCGCAGCAGATCGGCATCGAGACGACGACCTACGTGCGCAACATCTACAAGTACTACGTCGCCTACAAGCTGACGCTCGCCGCGGAGGCGGAGGCGGAAGCGGCGCGCCGCGAGCTCGCGCCGGCGCCGCGCTGAGGAGCAAGGCACAGCTTGCTCGGTGCACCGAGCGCGCTGGCGCGGACGCCGGGTGACCGGCTCCGCTCCATGTCCCCCGGGCCTGGCCTGAACGGCCGGCCCTCCTCCTAATACTTCCGCTCCACCGGTCACCCGGCGTCCGCGCGCGC
>Ga0207689_10000171_pt1 | contig 56716 bp, 49 predicted proteins | sample KBSMisM52_FD_184312 | JGI IMG/M metagenome (GOLD analysis project Ga0207689, IMG submission 184312) | Miscanthus rhizosphere microbial communities from Kellogg Biological Station, Michigan, USA - KBS Miscanthus M5-2 (SPAdes) (version 2) | ecosystem: Host-associated > Plants > Roots >...
GCAGGATTACGTGCGGCAGGCTGTCGCCATCGCCAAGCAGTTCCCGGGCGTCCCGGTGAAGATGATCTGGAGCCGCGAAGAGGACATGACGCACGACTTCTTCCGGCCCATTTCACAAGCGCGGTGCGCCGCCGGCATCGACGCCGCGGGCAATCTCGTGGCGCTGCAGGTCCGGGTGTCGGGACAGTCGATCAACGCCTTCAACGGTTCCGCGCTGGCCAAGGACGGCAAGGACGACCGGCAGTTGCAGGGCTACTACGAGAAGGCCGGCGATGCCCAGCTCGGCTATTCGGTGCCGAATCTTCTCCTCGAGTATGCGATGCGCAACACCCATGTGCCGGTTGGCCCATGGCGGGGCGTGAATACCAACCAGAACGCCGTGTACATGGAATGCTTCATCGACGAAGCCGCCAAGGCCGCCGGCAAGGATCCCGTCGAATTCCGGCGCTCGCTCATGAGCAAATATCCGAAGCATCTCGCCGTGCTCGACGCCGCCGCGGCGAAGGCCGATTGGGGCAAGCCGCTGCCCGCCGGCGTGGGCCGTGGCGTCGCGCAGTTCATGGGCTACGGCAGCTACTCGGCCGCGGTCGCCGAGGTTTCGGTGGGCAAGGACGGCGCAGTCAAGGTCCACCGGATGGTGCTGGCACTGAATTGCGGGCACGCGGTCAATCCCGATCAGATTGCCGCGCAGGTCGAAGGCTCGGTCGTCTACGGTCTTTCGGCCGCGCTCTATGGCGAGCTCACCGTGGACAAGGGCCGCATCGTCGAGACCAACTTCAACACCTATCCGGTCCTGCGGCTCGCTGAAATGCCCAAGGTCGAAACGGTGATCGTCCCGACCTACGATTTCTGGGGTGGCGTCGGCGAACCGACGATCTGCGTGGTCACGCCGTCGGTGCTGAACGCGATTTTTGCGGCCACCGGCAAACGAATGCGCAATCTTCCGCTCAAACATCACATGGAGACCCTCGCGCAGGCATGAGGATGAGCTCCGCCGGGCCGCCCCAAGGAGCGAATAGCGCCCCCTTTGGGGGCAGCGCAGCGGCGACAGCCGCAAGCGTGGGGGTCGTGACATATGTTCGTCGCTACGCGCTGGCGATTGTGATGTCCGCAGGGATCGCCAGCGCGGCCGACGGCGCGCAGTCGTATCGTGTCGTCGCCGACGGCATCCCGGAGCCGCTGGTCAGCGGCGGCGGTGATGCGGTGCGCGGGCGGACGCTGATGGTCGCGCGCGACTCAGCCAATTGCGTGCTTTGTCACGCGGTGCCCGACGCAGCGGTGCGCTTTTCCGGTGACGTCGGGCCTTCGTTGGCGGGCATTGGCACCCGCCTGAGCGTTCCTCAATTGCGTTTGCGGATCAGCGACAACCTGCGCGTGAATCCGGCGACCGTCATGCCGAGCTATTACCGGATCGACGGTCTCGATCGCGTCGCCACGCAATACGCGGGCAAGCCGATCCTGACCGCGCAGGAGGTCGAGGACATCGTCGCATATCTGGTGACTCTGAAATGAGCGCGCCAAAGATGCATGACCGCGCGCGACGGCGCGTGCTGCAAGGGACGGGTGCTTTCGTGTTAATCAACTGCCTGCCCGCGCGCGCCGCCGACGGCGAGCTGCCGTCAATTCCGGCGATGACGAAGTTTCTCGCCGGCAGGACGCCGCGGCGGGAGCGGCTGCGGCTCGACCTCCCGCGCCTGGCCGATAACGGCTTCGCCGTTCCGATGCGGATCACCGTGGCCGGACCGTTCGCCCCAGGGCCCTTCGTGCGCACGATTGCGATCTTTTCGGAGCTCAATCCGGTACCGGATCTCGCGGCGTTCGAGTTTCCGTTGCCGCTCGAGCGGATCGAGCTCGACTCGCGCATTCGCCTGGCCGGCACGCAGCAAATCGTCGCCATCGCCGAGCTGACCGACGGCAACCTGTTGGCCACGGCGATGGAAGTCGTCGTGACGCTTGCCGGCTGCATGGACGGGACATGAGGACCGGCGATGCCTGACGCGCGCATCAGCGTACCGCCGAAGGTCGCGCGGGGCGAACCGTTCGAGGTGCGGATCCAGATCCGGCATCCGATGGAGACCGGCTATCGAACCGACGATGTCGGCAAATCGATTCCGCGCAACGTCATCCGCAACTTCACGTGCAAGTACAACGGCGAGACGGTGTTCGCGGCGCGCCTGAGCTCGGGAATCGCGGCCAATCCGTACCTGCGCTTTTTCGTGACGGCGCGTGCGTCCGGGGAACTGACGTTCGAATGGGTCGACGATGCCGGCACGCGCGGGTCCGACCGTGCCGCGGTCGCCGTCGGCTGATGCATCGCGCGCTGGCCGTTCTCATCGCGATGGTCGCGATGGCAGCACTGGCGCAGGAACGCACGCTGCCGTTGTCGGCGCTGCGCTCCGGCGACTCGTTCCTCAGCCCGGATTTGCGGGCGATGCAGGACGACGAGTCGGCGAATCCGGGACTCCTCTGGGTGAGCCGCGGCGAGCAGCTTTGGAACGCCACGGCCGGCGCGTCCGGACAGAGCTGCGGGTCCTGTCATGGCGATGCGCGGACGACGATGCGCGGTGTGGCCGTGCGGTATCCCGCCTACGACAACAGCGCGGGCGCGGTGCTCGACCTCGAAGCGCGCATCGACCGCTGCCGTGTCCAACGCCAAGGGGCCGCCGCGCTGCCGCGCGAATCCGACGACCTGCTGGCGCTGACCGCGTTCGTCGCTTATCAGTCGCGCGGCCTGCCGCTTGCGGTGAGCATCGAAGGCCCGGCTCGCGATGCCTTCGATCGCGGTCGCGCGTTCTACACGCAACGGCATGGCCAGATGAATCTCGCTTGCACGCAGTGTCATGACGAGAACTGGGGCAAGCGGCTGCTCGTCGAGACCATCAGCCAGGGTCAGCCGAATGCATTTCCCGCGTATCGCCTCGAATGGCAGGGCCTGGGCTCGCTGCAGCGGCGGATCCGCGCGTGCCTCTTCGGCGTGCGCGCACAAATGCCGCCACCCGGAGCACCGGAGCTCACCGACGTCGAGCTCTATCTCGCATGGCGCGCGCAGGGATTGCCGCTGGCGTCACCTGGCGTGCGGCGATAACGCGCAACTCACGATGAGTTCTGATCGATGACGTCTGCGCCATTGCGCATCCGCGCGCTCGGACTGGCCGAGGTCGGGCTCGCCATCGAATGGGCGGCTGCCGAAGGCTGGAACCCGGGACTGCACGATGCCGCATGCTTCCATGCCGCCGACCACGGCGGTTTCCTGGTCGGATTGCTCGATGACGAGCCCGTCGCCACGATCTCCGTCGTGAAGTACGGCGCAACGTTCGGCTTTCTCGGCCTCTACATCGTCAGGAGCGAATTTCGCGGGCAGGGATACGGGATGCAGATCTGGAAGGCGGGGCTTGCACGCCTCGCCGGCCGCAACATCGGCCTCGATGGCGTCGTCGCGCAACAGGACAACTACCGCCAATCAGGATTCGAGCTTGCGTATCGGAACATCCGGTACCGGGGCAAGGCAGCCGCCACAACGGCCGTCGATGCGAGGATCGTTCCCCTGTCCTCGGTGTCCTTGGCGGAAACGATCGCCTACGATCGCGCATTCTTTCCCGACGATCGCTCGCAGTTTCTGCGGTGCTGGATCACCCAGCCGGAAAGTACGGCGCTCGGCCTGCTGCACGGAAGCACGCTGGCGGGCTATGGTGTTGTCCGCCGGTGTCGCGACGGCTACAAGGTCGGTCCCCTCTTCGCGGATGACCCGGCCTCCGCGGAATCGCTGTTCAGCGCACTGCAGGCCTACATGCCGCAGGGCGCTGCGCTTTATCTCGATGTGCCGGAAGCCAACGTGGCGGCGCTGGCGCTGGCCGAGCGGCATGGCATGGTCGTCGTCTTCGAAACGGCGCGCATGTATACCGGCGCCGCACCGCAGCTCCCGCTGCGCCGGCTATTTGGTGTAACGACCTTCGAGCTCGGATGAGCGGCAACAGTCCGGCGCGGGTCCGTCCCAATCCGGGCTTGCCCCCGGTGGGGGAGGCCGGTAGCGCTTCGTCGTCGGTGCCGGTCCTGGTCTCGTGTTTTTGCGCCGAATGGTGCTCGAGCTGCCGCGAATACCGCGAGACATTCCGGCAAGTCGAGCAGCAATATCCCGATGTCCGTTTTCTCTGGATCGACATCGAAGACCAGCCGGATCTGATCGGCGACATCGCCGTCGAGGATTTTCCTACTGTGTTGATCGCCGCCGGCGCGCAGCCGCGGTTCTTCGGACCGCTCACGCCGCAACCGGAAGTGCTTGCGCGTCTCGTTTCCGTACATCGGTCCCGTGCCGACGGCGTTGCGATCGCTGGCCACGAGCTGTCGGCACTCGTGGCGCGGCTCCGGGCAGCTTCGCCTTAGCGGGCGTCGTCGAACCGGTGGACTCGCGTCGGCGTCAGGTAGGCGACGTCACCCGGGTGGAGCGCCAGCTCGCGCCAGCGTTCGCGCGTCAATTCGACGTTGATCGTGTGCGCGCTCGCCGATTCGAGCGCGAACTCGAGGCGGGCGGCCGGTCCAGCCGCGGTGCTGTGTACCAGTCGTGCCGCCAATGCATAGGTGCCTGGCGCCGTATCGACGGCGATGTCGTGCGGCCGGGCAAAGATCGTAGGATCGGCGGCATCCGCGGATGGCAGGCGGTTCACGTGGCCCAGGAACTCGAACACGAACGATGTGGCCGGATGGTCGTAGACCTCCTCCGGCGTACCGATCTGCTCGACGCGGCCATGGTTCATCACGACGACGCGATCGGCCACCTCCAGCGCCTCTTCCTGATCGTGCGTGACGAATACGCTGGTGACGTGCACTTCGTCGTGCAGGCGGCGCAACCAGCGTCGCAATTCCTGCCGGACGCGCGCATCGAGCGCGCCGAAGGGCTCGTCGAGCAGCAGCACACGCGGTTCCACGGCGAGCGCGCGGGCGAGCGCGATACGCTGCCGCTGGCCACCGGAGAGCTGGTGCGGATACCGGTCGGCGAGCCAATCGAGCTGGACGAGCGCGAGCAGCGTGTTCACCTTTTTCGCGATGACCGCCTCGGTGGCGCGCTGGCGCCGCGGCCGCACGCGCAGGCCAAACGCGACATTCTCGAAAATCGTCAGATGCCCGAATAACGCGTAATGCTGAAACACGAATCCGACCTGTCTCTCGCGGGCATGCGTGCCGGTCGCATCCTCTCCGTGAAACGACACGGTGCCCGCGTCCGGCCATTCCAGTCCCGCGATGATGCGCAACAGCGAGGTCTTGCCGGAGCCAGACGGGCCGAGCAAGGCGAGGAGCTCACCCGTCTCGACGTGCAGATCGACGTTGTCGACGGCGACGAAATTGCCAAAGCGCTTGGTGACGCCCCGAAGCTCGATGCTCATCCTATGATCTCCTCAACCGGTGGCCGCGTCTCACGGGCGCGATACTCGACGGCAAACTTGAGCCCGAGTGTGACGAGCGCCAGCAGCGCGAGCAGCGACGCGCAGGCGAACGCTGCGACGAACTGGTATTCGTTGTAGAGGATCTCCACATGCAGCGGCAGCGTGTTGGTCAGGCCGCGAATGTGGCCCGACACGACGGACACCGCGCCGAATTCGCCCATCGCCCGCGCGTTGCACAGGATGACGCCGTAGAGCAGCCCCCATTTCACATTGGGCAGCGTGATCCGCCAGAATGTCTGCCAGCCACGCGCGCCGAGTACCGTCGCCGCCTCTTCCTGCTCGGTGCCCTGCGCCTGCATCAACGGGATCAGCTCGCGCGCGACGAACGGGAACGTCACGAAGACCGTCGCCAGCACGATGCCCGGCACCGCGAAGATGACCTTGATGTCGTGCTCCGCCAGCCACGGGCCGAACCAGCCTTGCAGGCCGAAGATCAGCACGTAGATGAGTCCGGCGATCACCGGCGACACGGCGAAGGGGAGGTCGATCAACGTGATCAGCACACTCTTGCCCGCGAAGCTGAATTTGGCGATCGCCCATGCAGCCGCCACGCCGAAGACGAGATTCAGCGGCACGGCAATCGCCGCGGTAAGCAGCGTCAACCGGATAGCGGCAAGCGCGTCCGGCTCGACGATCGCGGCGAGGTAGACCGTGAGTCCCTTCTTGAGTCCGGTGACGAGCACGAACGCGAGCGGCAGGAAAAGAAACACCGTCAGGAACGCGAGTGCGGTACCGATCAGCAGCCAGCGTGTGAGCGTGGATTCGGATGCTTTGCCTCCGACAAGCGGCGAAGGGAGAACGGCGGCGGTCACGGCGTTCGTCCTAATGAGCGACGCAGGGCCGCCCCAAGGCGCGGGACCGCGGGCTGCCTTCGGGTGCAGCGAAGCGGCGCTAGCCGCGAGCGTGGGGGTACGAGACTCACGCCTGCGCACCCTGGCGGCGACGCGTCCAGGCTTGCAGCGCATTGATCGCCAGCAGCAGCACGAACGACACGACCAGCATGACCACGGCCACCGCGGTGGCTCCGTGGTAGTCGTACTGCTCGAGCTTGGTGATGATGATGAGCGGCGTGATCTCCGACACCATCGGCATGTTGCCCGCAATGAAGATCACCGATCCGTACTCGCCGATGGCCCGCGCGAACGCGAGCGCAAAGCCGGTGATGAGCGCCGGCAGCACGACCGGGAAAATGACGCGGCGAAAGATCGACCAGCGCGACGCGCCGAGGGTCGCGGCGGCTTCCTCGAGCTCGCGCGGCAGTTCCTCCAGCACCGGCTGCACCGTGCGCACGACGAATGGCAAGCCGATGAACGTCAACGCGACCAGCACGCCGAGCGGCGTGAATGCGACCTTGATGCCGAGCGGATCCAGCAGCGATCCGATCCAGCCATTGGCGGCGAACAATCCGGTCAGCGCAATGCCGGCCACGGCGGTCGGCAGCGCGAACGGCAAATCGACCAGCGCGTCGGCCAACCGCCGGCCGGGAAACCGGTACCGCACCAGCACCCACGCAACCAGCAGTCCGAAGACGGTGTTGATCATCGCGGCGCCGAACGATGCACCGAACGTCAGCCGATAGCTCGCCACCACGCGCGGCGCGGTCACGATGGCGAAGAATGCGGGCCACGTCAGCTGCGCGGTCTTGAGGAACGCCGCCGACAAGGGAATGAGGACGACCAGGCTCAGGTAGACGATCGCGAAGCCGAGGCTCAACCCGAAGCCGGGCAGCACGCTGCGTCGACGGCGTGTCGTACTACGTGGATAGCCGATCGTCGCACCATCCGCGTCGAAGGTCCGGGCGATCATGAAGTCGCGATTGGCCATGCTGGCTCCAGCGTGGCCCGAGACGGAAATGCTGCTAACACGCATCGCAAGCAGCCCTCAAGTGGCCGCGCGCGATGGCGCGTCCGGTTCATCGTGGATCACCTGCTCGCCGGCAGATAGATCTGGTCGAAGGTCGCGCCTTCGGCGAAGTGTGTTCTGGTCGCGTTCGGCCAGCCGCCAAACGCGCCGTCGATCGTCACCAGCGCCAGTTGCGGGAATTGCTTCGCGTATTTCGCGGCCACCTTGGCATCGGTGGGCCGATAGAAATTGCGGGCGGCGATCTCCTGGCCTTCCTCCGAATACAGGTACTGCAGATACGCTTCGGCGACCTTGCGCGTCCCTTTCTTGTCGACGTTCCTGTCGACGATGGACACCGGCGGCTCGGCGAGGATCGACAGCGACGGCGCGATGATCTCGAACTTCTCCGGACCGAACTCTCTCAGTGACAGGAAGGCTTCGTTCTCCCACGCGAGCAGCACATCGCCGACGTGGCGTTCGACGAACGTGGTGGTCGCGCCGCGCGCGCCGGAATCGAGCACGGGGACGTTCTTGTAGAGTTTGGTGACGAATTCCCGGGCCTTGTCGTCGCCGCCGTACTTGCGTTTGCCGTATTCCCACGCGGCCAGGTAATTCCATTGCGCCCCGCCCGACGTCTTCGGATTGGGCGTGACGACCGACACCCCCGGCTTGATGAGGTCGTCCCAATCCTTGATGCCCTTGGGATTGCCCTTGCGCACCAGGAACACGATGGTCGACGTGTACGGCGTACTGTTGTTCGGAAGCCGCTTCTGCCAATCGGCAGGCAGCAGCTTCGCCTTGTCGGCAATCGCGTTGATATCCGACGCCAGCGCCAATGTCACGACATCGGCGTCAAGACCGTCGATCACCGTACGGGCCTGCTTGCCCGAGCCGCCGTGCGATTGCCTGACGACCACCTTTTCGCCGGTCTTCGCCTGCCATTGTTTTGCGAACGCCGTGTTGAACGCCTGATACAGCTCGCGCGTCGGGTCATACGAAACATTCAGCAGCGTGGCGTCGGCCCATGCGGGCGCGGCGAGAGCGAAACCAAGCGCTGTCGTGGAGAGGATGCGACGGAGGTCCATTGCAGTTCCATTGGCTATATACAAAACACTTAACCGAACTATTGGCTATATATATGATCCAAGAAAAGCCGCAGCTGCGGCTTGTCGAGGCAGGCGGCGGGTTAGCCCGCTGCTTTGCGCAACGGAAGTCGATATTGCTCGTCACCGGTCCGCACAATTTCCTCGCGTGCCGTGAACTGCGGCCCGAGCAGGATCATCGCCGGGCCGGTCAGGTGCGCTTCTGCCAGCAGCGGCAGATCGCGCAGCGTCATGTAACGAATTCGCATGTCCGGTAGCGACGCGCTTTCGATGATCGCGATCGGGAGCGATCCAGGTTTGCCGGCCGCGAGCAACGTCGCGGCGATGTGGTGCGCTTCGCCGATTCCCATGTAGATGGCGCCCGCATCCGTAGCGGCGAGGCTGCTTGCCCAATCACTTGGGTGCTCCTGCGCACCAACGCGCGGCGTGGCGAACGTCACGCTGCGTGCAATGCCGCGTTGCGTAAGCGACGTCTTGATTTCCGCGGCCGCCGCCAGCGCGGCAGTGATCCCGGGCACCACCTCGCAGCGGATGCCGGCGCCTTCCAGCGCCGCGATTTCCTCCTGCGCGCGTCCGAAGAGCATCGGGTCGCCGCCTTTGAGCCGCACGACGACCGCATGCTTGCGCGCCGCGTCGACCAGCCGCTTGTTGATGAATTGCTGGACCGTCGAATGCCTGCCGCACCGTTTACCGACCGCGATTTTTTCCGCGTTCGTGGCCAGCGCGACGGTTTCCGGATGCACGAGCGCATCGTAGAAGACGATATCCGATGCCGCGAGCAAACGCGCCGCACGCAGAGTGAGGAGATCGGTCGCGCCCGGACCGGCGCCGACCATGTAAACCGTGCCGCTCATCGAATGAGCCCCGCGGCGACCGTGCCGTTGGTCGCTTCATCGATGAGGATGAAGCTGCCGGTGGCGTGATTGTCGTCGTAACGGTCGGCAACGATCGGCTGCGCGAGCAGGATCGTCGCCTGGCCGATGTCGTTCATGGCGAGCGCTTCGGGCGCCGGCTCTTCTTCCTGCGTCGACACGTTCCACAAATGGTCGAGGCGGTCGATGCGCGCCCGCACTTCGCGCGTCGTGTGGCGCAAGAGATAGGTACGGCGGCGATCGAGCGCACGCTCGTCGAACCAGCACAGCGTGGCCGAAAGCGCCCGCGACGCTTCCGGTGCGCCAGCCGCGCTGACGATCATGTCGCCGCGCGACACGTCGATCTCGTCGGCCAGCGTCAACGTCACGGCATCGTGCAGTTGTGCCCGTGGCAACGCAGCATCGTAACTGCGGATTGCGCGGATCTTCGTGGTGCGGCCGGACGGCAGCACCGCCACCGCATCGCCGACGGCAATCGCGCCGGCTTCGACTCGGCCGAGATAGCCGCGCGCGTTATCGTCGCTGGGCCGCGCCACGAATTGCACCGGGAACCGGAACGACGCACGCGTGGCCCTGGAGCCGATCGGCGCCGTCTCCAGCACCTGCAGCAGCGTGGGGCCGCTGTACCAATGCAGTTGCTTGCCGCGGTCGACGACCATGTCGCCGGTCAACGCGGACATCGGCACAAAACGGACCGAGGCATCGTCGATGCCGGTGCGCGCTGCGAACGCGCGGAAGTCGGCGACGATGCGCGCGTAGTCCTCCTCGCGATAATCGACGAGGTCCATCTTGTTCACGGCGACCACCAGGTGCGGGATGCCGAGCAAATGGGCGAGCGTGGCGTGCCGCCGCGTCTGCTTGACGATGCCATGCCGCGCATCGACCAGCAATACGGCGAGGTGGGCCGTGCTGGCCGCCGTCACCATGTTGCGCGTGTATTGCTCGTGCCCCGGCGCGTCGGCGATGATGAACTTGCGCAGCGCGGTCGCGAAATAGCGGTACGCAACATCGATGGTGATCCCCTGCTCGCGCTCCGCGGTCAGGCCATCGGTCAGCAGCGAGAGGTCGAGTGTCTGCCCGCGCTGCTCGGACGTTCGGGTCACCGCGGCGAGCTGATCGGCGAGCACCGCCTTGGTGTCGTACAGGAGCCGCCCGATCAGCGTGCTCTTGCCGTCGTCCACGCTGCCGGCGGTCAGGAAGCGCAGGACGCCATGCTCGAGCACCTTCGGATTCTCGCGTCCCGACATTAGAAATAGCCTGCCTTCTTGCGCAGCTCCATCGACGCGTCGTTGGTCTGGTCGTCGAGGCGCGTCGCGCCGCGCTCGGTGATCGTCGCTGCCGCGGTCTCGATGATGATCGCCTGCGCGGTGGCCGCGTAGGAGGCCACCGGGGCCGTGCACGTGATGTCGCCCACCGTGCGAAATCGTACCGAAACCTGCTCGACCAGCTCGCCGGATTGTGGCGGCGTCAGGCCGGTGACCGGGACCAGCGCGCCGCGGCGGCGAACGATCGGCCGCGTGTGCGCGTAATAGATCGACGGCACCTCGAGGCCTTCGCGCTCGATGTACTGCCACACATCGAGCTCGGTCCAGTTGCTGATCGGAAACACGCGCACGTGCTCGCCCTTGTGCACGCGGGCGTTGTACAGGTTCCACAACTCCGGACGCTGGTTCTTCGGATCCCATTGACCGAAGGCATCGCGGAACGAAAACACGCGCTCCTTGGCGCGGGCTTTCTCCTCGTCGCGGCGCGCCCCACCGATGCAGGCATCGAACTCGAACTCGGCGATCGCGTCGAGCAGCGTCACCGACTGATGGACGTTGCGGCTCTCGTCCGGCGTCTTCAGGACGACCCGCCCGCTGGCGATCGAATCCTCGACCGAGCGCACGATGAGCCGCTCGCCCAGCTCCGCTGCGCGTGCGTCGCGGAACGCAATCACTTCGGGGAAGTTGTGTCCGGTGTCGATGTGCAGCAGCGGAAACGGAAAGCGCCCGGGCCGAAACGCTTTTTCTGCGAGACGCAGCAGCACCAATGAATCCTTGCCGCCGGAGAAGAGCAGGGAAGGGTTGCGGCATTGGCCCGCGACTTCGCGCAGGATGTGGATCGCCTCCGACTCGAGCCATGCGAGGTGGTGCGCGTCCGCCGGTGCGAGCGCTTCGGCCGGCACGTGCGCGGCCTCAGCAGATTCTTGCATGAGGGTCGCGTATCTCATGATGGGGTCAGCTCGGAATCTTCGGTGGCGCGCCGCACGAACGTGACCGGGCGCCGGTGCAGGCCGCATTCCTTGCTCTCCGGGTTTTCCCACCACCAGCGTCCCGCGCGAACACTCTCACCCGGCTCCACGGCGCGCGTGCAGGGCGCGCAGCCGATGCTGCGATAACCGCGATCGTGCAGCGTGTTGTAGGGAACGTTGCGGGCGCGGATATAGCTCCAGACCTCGTCCTCGCTCCAATCGGCGAGCGGATTGAACTTGGGAATCCCGTGGATGGTGTCGAATTCCTCGTGTGCGAGCGCGCTGCGCGTGACCGCCTGGTCACGACGAAGCCCCGTGATCCACGCGCCCTTGCCCGCCAGCGCGCGGCGCAGCGGCTCGGTCTTGCGGATGGCGCAGCAGCCCTGGCGCAACTCGACGCTGTCGTAGAACGCGTTGACGCCATTGGTACGGACGAACGACGCAACGCGGGCCGCATCGGGAAACTGAACGTCGATCACGATGCCGTAGCGGTCGCGCGCGCGATCGATGAGCGCATGGGTTTCCTCGGGCAGGCGGCCGGTGTCCAGCGTGAACACGCCGATGGTCGGCGCGTGCTGCGCGATGAGGTCGAGCAGCACCATGTCCTCGGCGCCGAAGCTGCTCGCAAGCACGGCCGGCGCGTGGACGTCGGCCACGCGCGCCAAGGTCGCGGTTGCTTCGGCGAGGCGCTGCGCCAGCGTCATTCCGAGCGGCCCCAGGCATCGCCCGGGGGCGTTTGCGCCGCGCGGCGGCGAAACCATGGCGTGCGCACCGCGGTGGATTGATAGCCGTCCCTGAAATCGCGGAACCCGCGCAGCGCGTCTTCGGCATCCTTGTCGTCGCGCAGCGCGAAGGCGTCGAACCCGACTTCGCGCAGGTAGTAGAGCTGGTCGTGCTGGACATCGCCGATGGCGCGCAATTCGCCGCGATAATCGTAGCGGTCGCGCAGGAGCCGCGCGATCGAGTAGCCGCGGCCGTCCGTGAATTTCGGAAAGTCGATGGCGATGACCGGAATCAATTTCACGTCGGAGGCGATCGTGGCCGGATCGTCCGCCGGCGCGAGCCACACGCCCGCGTCTCCGCGGGCGATCAGCACGGCCCGCGCCGCGGTCCATAACGGAAGTGGCACGATGACCTGCGTCGCTTGCGGCACGTCGGCGATCGAGCCCGCGTCGCGCAACAGCGCATAGGCATCGTCGACGATCGCGCCGCGCTTAATGAGCCGTGGCATACACACGCTCCTTGAAGGGGTCGATGCCGACGCGCTGGACGGTGTCGACGAACCGCTCGTCTTCATGCCGGATCTCGAGGTAGGTCTCGATCAGGCGCGAAACGACATCGGGCATGTCGTCCGCCGCGAACGAGGGGCCGATCACCTTGCCGAGCGCCGCGCGCTCGCCCTGCGTACCGCCGATCGTGACCTGGTACCACTCGGAACCGTTCTTGTCGACGCCGAGCACGCCGATATGGCCGACGTGGTGGTGGCCGCACGCGTTCATGCATCCGGAAATGTTGAGATCGAGCTCGCCGATGTCGTGCAGATAATCCAGATCGTCGAAGCGGCGCTGGATCGCCTCGGCGATCGGAATCGACTTGGCGTTGGCCAGCGAGCAGAAGTCGCCGCCGGGGCAGCAGATGATGTTCGTGAGCAGGCCGATGTTCGGCGTGGCAAAGCCCAGGCCCTTCAACTGCTGCCACAGCGACAGCAACTCGGATTGGCGAACGTCGGTGAAGATCAGGTTCTGTTCGTGCGAGACGCGCAGCTCGCCGAAGCTGTACCGGTCGGCGAGGGCCGCGACGGCGTCCATCTGATCGGACGTCGCGTCGCCTGGCGGAATGCCAGTCTTCTTGAGCGACAGCGTGACGATCGCATAGCCCGGTATCTTGTGCGGATGCACGTTGCGCGCAGCCCAGTTGGCGAATCCCCGGTTGTCGGCGATGGCCGCGCGAAAGTCGACATCGTCGCCGGGCAACCGCTCGTAAGGGGGCGGCTCGAAGAATGCCTCGAGGCGTGCAATTTCCTCGTCCGGCACCGTCGCCGGACCGCCGCGCAGCGCTTCCCATTCGCTTTCGACATCCTTGGCGAAGACCGCCGGCGTGCGCTCCTTGACGAGGATCTTGATGCGCGCCTTGTACATGTTGTCGCGGCGACCGAAGCGGTTGTACACGCGCAGGATCGCGTCCAGGTAGTTCAGGATCTCCGCGCGCGGGAGAAATTCGCGGATGACATGACCGATGATCGGCGTGCGCCCCATGCCGCCGCCGACCGCGACGCGGAATCCAAGCTCGCCGTCGGCGCTGCGAACCAGCTGCAGGCCGATGTCGTGGACGAGAATCGCCGCGCGATCCTTCGTCGCCCCCGTCACCGCAATCTTGAATTTCCGCGGAAGGTAGGCGAATTCCGGGTGGAACGTCGACCATTGCCGAAGCAGCTCGGTGTAGGGCCGCGGATCGGCGATCTCGTCGCCGGCAACCCCGGCGAAGTGATCGCTGGTGATGTTGCGGATGCAGTTGCCCGAGGTCTGGATGGCATGCATCTCGACCCGGGCGAGATCGGCCAGGATGTCGGGGACCTGCTCGAGACGCGGCCAGTTGTATTGGATGTTCTGACGTGTGCTGAAGTGGCCGTAGCCGCGATCGTAGGTTCGGGCGATATGTGCCAACGTACGCAACTGTCGCGACGATAGCTGGCCGTACGGGATCGCCACGCGCAACATTGGGGCATGTTTTTGAATATAAAGCCCATTTTGCAGCCGTAACGGACGAAACTCGTCGTCGGTCAGCTGGCCGGCCAGATACCGGCGCGTCTGGTCGCGAAACTGGGCGACGCGCTCGTCGATAATGCGTTGGTCGAATTGGTCGTAGCGATACATGCGGAAATCCCGTCGTTTCCGCAGGATAAGTTCCCTCCTTAATAGTTAGAAGGAATGAATCGCTATGGCGTTATCGCTGCTTTGCATATAAGGGCGCCTTTATCGGCGGCCGTCACCGCACGGGAGCGGGCCAGACGATCTCGGCGCCGCCGCCACCGAAGCGGCCTTTGCGCGTGAGGAAGTCCTCGGCTTGCAGCAGGATGAAAATCGTCATCGCGAAGAACAGCAGGAAGCCGGCGACCCCCATTACGATCTCGAAGAGCTTGCCGAGGGGGCGTTGTTGGTGAAGGCGGACGGCGGATGGGTTCAAGCACTGCCGTGCCGCATAATCGCCACGTGACCGGCCTCATCCTGTTTGCCCATGGCGCTCGCGATCCGCGGTGGGCGGAGCCGTTCGAGCGGCTGAAGCGGAAAGTCCAGACCGCACGTCCCGGCCTGCCGGTCACCCTCGCGTATCTCGAAATCATGCAGCCGGACCTCGCGGTCGCGGCTGACCAGTTGATCGCCGCCGGCTGCCGATCGCTGCGCATCGTGCCGGTTTTTCTGGGGCAGGGCGGTCATGTGCGGGAAGACCTCCCGGCGATCGTCGCCACGGTCGCGGCCCGGCATCCTGCAGTCGCGATCGCCCTGGTGACGACTGTCGGAGAGCATGACGCGGTGCTCGATCGCATCGCCGACGTAGCTATCGAGGGATTGCCGGACTAGCGGCCCGCGCATCGCCCTTGCGCGGAGGCTAGCTGGCCGGGTATCGATCCCGATGCGATGTCATATGCGTGGCGGAACCGCAGGAAGGCGCCTCGATGCGCACATAGTCCATGAACGATTCGGCGGCCGGCGACAGCTGCCGCCCGACCGGGTAAACGAAATGCCAGTGCCGCTCCAGCGGAAACCCCACGACGTCCAAGGTCGCCAACGGGCTCTGCCCGGCATCGAGTCCGAGCGTATCGCGCGACAGGATCGCGACGCCGAGTCCGGCCAGGATTGCCTGCTTGATCGCCTCGTTGGTCGACAACTCCATGCGTACGGTCGGAGCCAGCCCGTACCGCGCGAATAATTCCTCTGTCACCATCCGGGTTCCCGATCCCGGTTCGCGCATCAGGAACGGCTCGCGCACCAGGCGCGCAAGCGGGATGCTCCGTTCGCGCACCAGGGGGTCGGCGGCGCGCGCGAACACCACCATGGGGTTCGGGAGAATCGCCTGCCGTACGACTTCGCGATCCTCAGGCGGATTCGCGAACACATAGAGGTCATCCTCGTTGTTCGCCATGCGCTCGATCAATGCGCGGCGATTGTGAATCCGCAGCGACACATCGATCCCGGGATGCCGACGCGCAAACCCGGCGAGCAAGCGCGGAACGAAACACTCGGCGGTGGTCGTGACCGCCACACACAAGCGTCCGGTCTCGACACCGCGCAAGTCAGTGAGCACGTCATCGAGACTCTCCAGGGTGCGGAAGATCTCCTGGCAATGCGCGTACGTGCGGCGGCCCGTGTCGGTCAGATAGATCTGCTTGCCGATCTGCTCGAACAGCGGGAGCCCCACCGTTTCGGTCAATTTCCTGATCTGCGCGGAAACCGTGGGCTGGGCAAGATGCAACTCTTCCGCGGCTCGCGTGAAGCTGCGCAGGCGCGCGCTGGCTTCGAAGACCGCGAGTTGCGGCAGCGTGCCGTGCCGTACGTAACGATGAATTCGCGATGGGCGCATTGCGGTCGCCTCCTGGCTGTTACTGCCACGACCGCCCTGCAAAAATCAAAGCGGCCTTCACCACACCGGCGAAGACCGCTTCTGGCAAGCAAGCTTCGCCGTACGGCGAAGGTCTCGCGTGCACGCTCTCTCGTGTGCCGTCGCGACCGGGGCAACTGCCCGTATTGACGATCGCGTCGCGGCGGCCGCGAAGGCCGCCGTAGCTACTCCCCTTCGAAAGGGGTGCCCAACGGTATCCGGGCACGGCGCATTTGTAGCATGCCCGGGCCTTGCGTTCAATACCGCGGTCGCGGAGGCCATGACGCGCGCGGACGCCGCCCATGACCATCGCGATTCGTGCATTCAACCATCCGTTTTCGCAATCCAATCCTGCGCGCGAATGCCAAGCATCACGAATTGCGAATGTTCATCGGCGCGCGCTCGCCGCACAATTGGACCAGGCCAGCGGATGCAAAGGTAACGACACCATGGACATTCTTTCGCTGCAGTTTCTATCGGCGTTATTGGCGATCATCGTCATCGATCTCGTGCTCGCGGGAGACAACGCCATCGTGATCGCGCTCGCGGCTCGCAATGTGCCGCGCGATCTGCAGAAGCGCGCGATCATGTGGGGGACGGTGGGCGCGATCGTCGTGCGGACCTCGATGACGCTGGTGGTCGTGTGGCTGCTCAAGATCCCGGGGCTGCTGTTCGTGGGCGGCTGCCTGCTGGTGTTCATCGCCTACCGGCTGCTGATTCCCGACGACCCGGAGGAGGGCGCTGCCAGGACGACCGCAGCGCAGAGCTTCTGGGGCGCACTGCGCACCATCGTGATCGCCGATGCGATCATGGGACTCGACAACGTGCTCGCCGTGGCAGGCGCCGCGCACGGCAGCTTTCTGCTGGTCGTGCTCGGGTTGCTGGTCAGCATCCCGATCGTGATCTGGGGAAGCACGTTGATCCTCGGCGTCGTGGAACGCTATCCGGCGTTCGTCTATTTCGGCGCCGGCGTCCTTGCCTGGACCGCGGTGAAGATGATGACCACGGAACCGCGGCTGACCGAATACTTCACCGCGCACAGGGTCATCGTTCCACTCCTGTATTTTCTGGTGGTGGCCGGTGTTCTGTGGGCGGGGTTCGTCCGCAATCATCACACGCTGGAGTCGCGGATCCACGCGCGTCTCGCGAGCTCCGCGCGGCAGCGCGCGGCGGAAGGCGCAACGAATGCCCCTGACATGAAGGGAGAAACGACGATGCAGAAGGTCCTGGTTCCGGTCGACGGCTCGCGCAACGCGCTCCATGCGGTGCGTCACGTCATCGACGAATTCGCAAAAAAGCCCGATTTCGAGGTCCATGTGCTCAACGTCCAGGCACCGTTCTCGCGCCATATCGCGCGTTTCGTGAGCAAGAACGATCGCGACAGTTATCACCGCGACCAGGCAGAACATGTGCTCGGCCCGATCCGGAAGATGCTCGATGACTTCCGGGTTCCGTATGCGACGCATACGCGGCTAGGGCACAAGGCCGAAATGATCGCCGAGGAAGCGCGGCGCCTGCGCTGCGACCGCATCGTGCTTGGCACTGCGCGCAAGAACTCGCTGACGCGCATGGTCGAGGCCTCGGTCACCAACAGGGTGCTCGACCTCACGTCGGTACCGGTAGAGATCGTGGTCGGCGACTCGGTGTCGAAGCTCGAGCGCTACGGTATTCCGGCGGGCATCGGCGCCGGGATTGGCGCGCTGCTGCTCCTCGCTGCCGACTGAGCATGCCGGGCTGGGGCAGGGCGCCGCGCAGTTCGAGCGCCGGTGGTCGGGCTGGGGGGAAGTCACGAGTCGCCGACTCGTGGTACGCTCGCGTCGAACGATCGTTCTACGGACCGTACTGCGAGCCCGACCTCCATGCCTGCACGCACTGCGCCAGCTCAAGCCGACGCGTACCTCGCCACCTTGAATCCGCAACAACGGTGCGCGGTCGAGCACGGGACCGGCGCGCCCGGCGCTGACAACGGACCCTTGCTGGTCATCGCCGGTGCGGGCTCCGGCAAGACCGATACCGTCGCTCACCGCGTCGCACACCTGGTGTTCACCGGGGCCGATCCGCAGCGAATCCTGCTGCTGACGTTTTCGCGCCGGGCCGCCGTGGAAATGGAGCGCCGCGCGGCCCGTATCCTGAATCGCGTGCTTGGCGCAGCGGGCGGCGCCCATGCACGGACGCTTCCCTGGTCGGGGACATTCCACGGCGTCGGCGCGCGCCTTCTGCGCAGCTACGCGGAACGCATCGGCCTTCATTCTTCCTTTACGATTCACGACCGCGGCGATTCGGAGGACTTGCTCGCCATCACGCGACATGAGCTCGGCCTATCCCTCACCAAGAAGCGATTTCCTGCGAAGGCGACCTGTCTTGCCATCTATTCGCGCGCCATCAACAGCCAGGCGCCGCTGCGCGAGGTGCTCGACGGCGCGTTTCCGTGGTGCGCGCACTGGGAAGCGGAGCTGAAACAGCTCTTCGCCGACTACGTCGCCGCCAAGCACGCGCAGAACGTCCTCGACTACGACGACCTGCTGCTGTTCTGGTCGTACATGATGGCGGAGCCGAGCCTGGCTGCGGAGGTCGGTGCGCGCTTCGACCACGTGCTGGTCGACGAGTACCAGGACACCAATCGGCTGCAGGCCCTCATCCTGCGCGCGCTCAAGCCCGATGGCCGCGGGTTGACCGTCGTCGGCGACGATGCGCAGTCGATCTATTCGTTCCGCGCGGCGACCGTGCGCAACATCCTCGATTTCCCGAGTCACTTCACGTTGCCGGCGCGCGTCCTCACGCTGGACCGCAACTACCGGTCGACGCAGCCGATTCTCGCCGCGTCCAACGCGGTGATCGGCCAGGCCCGCGAGCGGTTCGCGAAGAATCTCTGGACCGATCGCGTGTCGGCGGCGAAGCCACAGCTGGTGACCATACGCGACGAAGTGGACCAGGCACGTTGCGTGGCCGAACGCGTCCTCGAATATCGCGAGACAGGCATTGCGTTGACGTCGCAGGCCGTGCTGTTTCGCAGCTCGAGCCACAGCGCGCAGCTCGAGCTGGAGCTCGCCCGTCGCGATATCCCATTCGTGAAATTCGGCGGACTCAAGTTTCTGGAAGCAGCCCACGTCAAGGACGTTCTGGGCGTTCTCCGCTGGGCCGAGAATCCGCGCGATCGCACCACCGGGTTCCGGGTAATTCGGCTGTTGCCCGGCGTGGGGCCGGCCACCGCAGCGAAGCTGCTGGACGCGATGGATCGATCGCCGGATCCGCTGGGCGCGATGGAATCGTTCAACCCCCCATCCGCGGCGGCGAACGATTGGTCCGGGCTGGTCGCGCTCATGCGCGGCCTTCGCGGCGAGAGCGCGAGCTGGCCCGCCGACATGGAGCTCGTCACGCAATGGTACGAGCCCCATCTGGAGCGCATCCATGACGACGCCTTCGTGCGCCGCGCCGATCTCGTGCAGCTTGCGCAGATCGCCTCGACCTATCGCTCGCGCGAGCGTTTCCTGACCGAGCTGACGCTGGATCCCCCAGGCGCCACCAGCGACGAGGCGGGCGTGCCCGGGCTCGACGACGATTACCTGATCCTGTCGACGATCCACTCGGCCAAAGGGCAGGAATGGAAAACGGTCCACGTCCTCAATGTCGTCGACGGCTGTGTTCCGTCGGACATGTCCACCGGGACGGCCGAGGAGGTCGACGAGGAGCGGCGGTTGCTTTATGTCGCGATGACGCGTGCGAAGGACCATCTGCATCTGATGGTCCCGCAGCGCTTTTACGTCCACCAGCAGCAAGCGTCAGGCGACCATCACGTCTATGCGGCGCGCAGCCGCTTTCTTCCGGACGCAATCTTGCCGCTGTTCGAGACGTTCGCGTGGCCGCTCGCTTCGGCATCGGATAACCACGATGATCGGCACGTGACCGCATCAACGCCACGGATCGATATTGCGGAACGGGTTCGCGCTCTCTGGCGATGATATTGGGCATGTGCCCAAAGGGCGATAGGGGGCAGCGGCCCCAATGCTCGAGCCAGGAGTGGCTTCGGGACGCTCTATTCGCTACTTATCTTTCATTTGACATAATAACAATTATGCGACATCAAGTAGTTCAAATAAGGCGAGGCAACGCCGATCACCAGCGGGCCGGAACCGCGATTAGCGGAAAGCCTGTCGTCCCGAGTGCCCCAGGTCCTCAACCTGATGTGCCTTATCAGGTAACGCTCGTACTACGCTGATTTAACATCTTAATCGGCGGCGCTCAACGCGTTCCAGTTGAAGTGCCAACCGATGTCGTCTTCCTCAACATTTGCGATGCGACCACGATCGCGAGCAGCCCCATTCCGATGTAATCGAGCAACGCTTTGGGATACACGAGGGCCAGGCCCGCGGCGATCAGCAGCCAGCGCTCCACGACCGTCGTCTTCCTGAACAGCCAGTTCTGCATGGCGCCGGCGAGTGCCGCGATCCCGATCATCGCGGTGATGCTTACCAAGGCAATCTCGAGCCATTGCGCGTCGGCGAGCTTTTTGAAGGATCCCATCAAGAGCAAGCCGAGTCCGGCCGGATCGAGGACGAACATGAACGGGACCAGGAATGCGGGCATCGTGTACTTCCACGACTGCAGCGTGGTCCTGTACGGGTCGCCGCCGGTGATCGCGGCTGCCGCGAATGGCGACAGCGCGGTCGGCGGCGAGACTTCGGAAAGCACGGCGTAGTAAAAGATGAACATGTGGGCGGCGAAGTTCGCAACGCCGAGCGCGATCAATGCGGGCGCCGCGATCACCGCGCAAATGATGTAGCTCGCGGTCACCGGGACCGCGAGACCGACAATCCACACGATCAACGACGTGAAAATCGCGGTGAGCAGCAGCTTGATATCGTGCAGCAACGCCGGCGTTGCGCCCGCGCCGAGCGCGACCAGGCCATCGTAGATCGAACGACTGCCGCCGTCGGCGTACTGCAATACGATCGAGCTGAACTTGAGTCCCAGCCCGGTGAGCGTGACGACGCCGACGATCAGCCCGGCTGCGGCGCACGTCGCGGCCACGCTCAGCACGCCGACCGAGCCCGCCTCGAGCGCCTTCACCATTCCTGAATTCCACAACCCGCGCCCGAGCGGCGCCCTGCCGCGCAGCACGTCGTACGGAATGAGCGCGCAATCGACGTGCAGGAAGCTGAGCGCAAAGGCAACCGCCGTCGCCCAGAATACGGCGACCGTCGCGGAGAATCCCATCACCAGGAACACGATGATCGCGACCAGCGACAGGAAGTGAAACCAGTACTGGCGCGTCAGCGCGCTGATCGTTGCATGTTCCTCGATGACGACATTGGGCATCCCGAACTTGCGCGCGTCGATCTCGACCATCAGGAAGAGCGCAAAGTAATAGAGGAGCGTCGGAATCGTCGCCATCAGAATGACGTCGAGATACGAGATGTTGAGGAACTGCGCGATCAGGAATGCCGCCGCACCGAGCACGGGTGGCGAAAGGATGGCGCCCAATCCTCCCGCGGCGAGAAGTCCTCCCGCGGCGTCGCGGCCGTAGCCCGCTTTCACGAGCATTGGGTAGGCGACGGTGCCCAGCGTCACCGTCGTTGCCACGCCGCTGCCGGAAGGTCCGCCCAGCAGGAACGAGGCGAGCACCACGGTCCGCCCTGCCCCGGTCGGCTTGCCGCCCATCGCCGCGAACGAGAAGTCGATGAAGAACTTCCCTGCCCCCGAAAACTGCAGGACCGCGCCATAGATGGTGAAAAGGATGATCAGCGACGACGACACGTCGATCGGGACGCCGAAGATGCCCTCGAGCGTCATGTACATGTGACCGACGATGCGGCTCACATCCATGCCGTAGTGCGTCCACGGTGCCGGCAGGAATTGGCCGACCATCGCGTAGACCAGGAATCCGACGCAGATCGCCGGCATGATCCAGCCGGAGCTGCGGCGTGCCGCTTCCAGCACCAGCACGATCAGCGCGATGCCGAGGATCTCGTCCCAGATATCGGGGCTGATCGCGCGCTCGAGGAAGGCATCGCCCCCGGCCAGCATGTAACCGATGGTGACCAGCGCCAACAGCGCGGCGACCCAGTCCCACCAGCGCACGCGATTGCGAAAGCGCTTCGCGGCCGGAAAAAGGAGAAAGCACAGGAACAGCACGAACGCGACGTGGATGCCGCGCAGCACATGCGTCGGCATGATGCCGTACGCCGCGTACAGATGGAAAACCGACATGATCACCGCGACCGCGGTGACGAACGTTCCCAGGGCGCCGCGCAGCTTGTTGTGGGCGCCCTCCTCCTGCTCGACGTACGCTTCGGCTTTCTGGAGCGCGTCGTCGGAGACCCGGATGTCGACGGGACGTGAAGGCTGGTTGGGGTCGACCATCGCGCGCGGGAGCGCGGCCGCGGGTGGCGCGCTCGACCCGCTTCCCGTTCGTCTAGTTCAGCGTGACGCCTTTTTCCGCGAAGTATTTCTTCGCACCCGGATGGTATGGAATGACGGCGGAGCGGGCGCTCTGGTTCTTGAGGTCGAAGTTCTTCGCCTCGGCGTGCACGCGGACCAGATCCTCCTTCCGGTCCAGCATGGTCTTCACGATGTCGTAGGCGAGCTGGTCCGGGAGCCTGGCATCGGCGACCAGCACGTTCCATACAGTGACGATCTGCGCAGGTGTCTCCTGGCCGGGGTACGTCTTGGCCGGGATCGTGTCCTTCACGTAGAGCGGGCCGTATTTGGCGATCATCGGTTCGAGCACCTCGGCGTGATCGATGAGCTTCAGCTTGAGACCGGGCGTGGCGCCGAGATCCGTCACCGCGGGGGTCGGCAGGCCGCCCACCCAGAAGAACGCATCGAGCTTCCTGTCCTTGATCGCCTCGGCCGACTTGCCGGGATCCAGCCGCTCGCGCACGATGTCCTTCTCGGGATTGAGTCCGGAAGCCTCGAGCACGCGATACGCCATGATCTGCGTCGCGCTGTTCGGCGCGCCGGTGGAGACGCGCTTGCCCTTGAGATCGGCGACCTTGTTGATTCCGGAGCCCTCGACGGTCACGATGTGCATCCGGTTGGGATAGAGCACCATCAACGCCCGCACCTGGACCTGGCGGTCCTTGAACTTGTCCTGGCCCTTGAACGCATCCCAGCTCGCGTCGGCCATCGACAGGGCGATATCCGCGCGGCCCTGCTGGATCAACAGCAGGTTGGCCATCGAGCCGTCGGTGGTACCGGCCGTTGCGTTGAGCCCCGGGATATTCTTGGTGAGAATGTCGGCGATGGCGCCGCCGATGGGGTAGTACACGCCCGTGGTCGGGCCGGTTGCGACAAAGATGTTCGTCTTGCCTTGGCCGACCGCGGGCAGCGCAAAGATTGCGCACGCAGCGAAGATGACGCCGTTCACGAGCCGTCGCACGTTCTCTCCTCCTTCTTTTGTTGTGACGCTTTGATCGAAGCTTATTCCATCATTCGATCGTGGTCCACGGTCGCGCAAGATTCGGTGCGGCTCGCGCGACGTGGTCCTCGTTGGATGGACCGCCGCGTGCTCGCAAGCAACACGCGCCATCGGAGGGTCCGGTGGATTGTGAGCGAAGGTGCGTGCCGTACGATTGCATCAGTGCACAACGGCGCCAAAACCCCGAAAAAATCCGAGGCGCACCTTGCTGATCGATGTTTTGAAGATCATGTCTTCGTTATGTCGGGAAACTTTACATACGCTGTAGCGTACCCATTGAATTCTCAATTTATCCGCGCAAATCATTGAATTAGCGGGACAATAATTCGTCGGTAGCCGGGCACACGGGTTGCTTACAGGGAGCCGAGACGCTAGCCGTAGCGGCGGACAAACTCCCTCCAATAATCAAATTTAGGCTACCGATGCTTGCTATAAAACGTGCGATCTCGGGGCTGGCCGTCTGCACGGCGCTGGTCCTCGCGCCTGCTGCGCAGGCCGATTTCCATACGACCGGGTATGCCGTCGGCTCGCAGCAATTCGGGCTCAGCATGGGCGGCTCGCCGAGCGCAGGCGGGTTTGCGGGCACGTGGGATGGCGATCCGATCATCTTCTGGTGCGTCGAGCTCACTCAATACTTCTCGTTCGGAGCGAACTACGTGTATTCGGCGTCGTTGCCGAACAATGCGACGTTCACGCTGCTTGGCAAGTTGTTTACCGAAGCCTACGGCTCGGCCCTCAGCGACGAGATGCATTCGGCGGCATTTCAACTCGCGGTGTGGGAAATCTTCTTCGACGGCGGCGACCTGCATCTGAATTCCGGTGGCTTCAAGGTCACCAACGACTACGGCCACGGCGCGACGGTGACGCTGGCGCAACAATGGCTCGATGGCCTGGCCGGCACATCCGACAGTTACGACGTTTACTACCTGCAAAACGGCGAGCATCAGAATTTCATCACGAGCACTTACGTAAAGGTGCCGCCCACCAACGGGCGAGTGCCGGAACCGGCGCCGATCGCGCTGCTTGGTGCGGCGCTCTTGGGAGCGTTGATCCTCAGGCGGCGCAAGGCCACGGTCGGCGGCCGCTGACGCCCCTCCAATTGCCGGACCGCGAACCGGGGCGAACCGCACCGGCGCTCGTGCTAGCGATCTGCGATCGCAACCGTGTTTGCCAGGATTTCGTAGAGCGCGTAATAGCTTCCTTGCAGTGCGCCCATGCTCGGCAGGAAGTCCGTAGGCCACTCGAGGCGTTGCGGCGGAATCACGGTGGGCGCCGGCACGACTTCGATGCCTGCGCGCACGAATTCCGCGACTGCGCGCCGCATGTCGAAACTGTGCGCGACGAGCACGACGCGGCCAACTCCTGCGGCGGCCAATATCTGCGCCGAGTCCATCGCATTTTCGCGCGTGTTGCGCGACGCCTCCTCCGTCCAGCGTACGTCGATGCCGTATTCGAATTGCAGTGCGTCGCGCATCAGGACCGATTCCGGCAGTCCGCCTTGCACCGATCCCCCGCTAACCAGTACCGGCAGCTTCGTCAGCCGCGCCACTCGCGCGCCATAGCGGACGCGTTCCAGCGTCAACCGGGCGAGCGTGTCGCCGCCGTATTCGGGGGCATTGCGGCGCGTTCCACCGCCCAGAATCACGATCGCCTGCGCAGTCTTCGCCGTTGCGAGATCGAGCGGCGGCGAAGTCTCGACGGCCCGCAGGAGCAGCCACGCGACGGCGGGAATCGAGAGCAGAAGTAGCGAAAGCACGCCGAAAGCGGCCAGGGTTCGTCCCACTCGCGGCCGTCGTCCCCACACGACGACGCCGACTAGGGCGATCAATAGCGGCCCGGCCGGAGGCAACAGCAGTGCCTTCAGAATCGCCTTGGCCCAGATGAGATCGGGCAATGAGGGCCTACCGGACCTTGCCTAGCAACTCGCGAACATGCCGGGCAGGCACGGCATAGCTGATTCCGCTTGGCTGCGTCAAAATGCTTTCCTTGGTACCTTTCACCAGCACCATATTGACGACCGCAAGGACGTCGCCGGTGCCGGGATCGTAGACGGGGCTGCCGCTGTTGCCGGGATAAGCGGTCGCGTCGAGCTGAAACACCGGAAAGGTCCCGCTCGCCAAACGGCGAATGACGTGCGGATTGAGGTCGGCCGAGCGGGACTGAGGGATCGCGATCGGCGAGATGGCGGCAATCATCCCGCGATGGGTAGCGGCAAACGTCCCCAACACCGCGCCGATTGGAAATCCCGTAAATAGTACTTGCTGGCCCTCCTGCACCTGATCCGAGTCACCGATACGCAGCGCCGGCAACGCAACACCTTCCATCCTGAGAATGGCGAGATCGGTGCCGGGATCGATCGCCACCTGCTTTGCCTCCTTGAATTGCGCCCTGCCCTCCCCGACCCGGGGCATGACGAACCCGAACACCTCGCGGCGTGCCGCGTCCGTGACCTCGGGCACGACATGCGCGTTCGTTACGACCAGAGTCCCGTCGCCGACGACAAACCCGGTTCCGCGAAAGGCAAACTGAGGCGACCGCGTGGGTTCGAATGTGCCCATCGCCACGACCGCGGTCTTGACCCGCGCAATGGTGGCGACGGCGTCTGCGCCCAGCGCATTGCCGGCCGCGAACCCGATCCCAACCGCGAATGCGACTTTGGCAATTACTACGCGCGCCATGGCGCTGGCGCACGCCGGCCGCGCCGAGCGGTCATGGCGCTGCACGCACGACGATGGGCGATGGCGGAACAAGATCGCCGTCGTAGGCGTGCTGATCGCTTCCGTAGAGCCGCAACACCCGGCGGACGTAGTCGCGCGTCTCGGCGTAAGGCGGTATTCCGCCGTACCTGTCGACGGCTGTTTCACCCGCGTTGTAGGCGGCGGCAGCCAGCGGTACCCGTCCCTGATAGTAGGCGAGGAGCCAGCGAAGATAGGCAAGCCCGCCGCGCAGGTTCTCGTTGACGTCATACAGGCTCTTGACCCTGAAACGGGCCGCCGTCTCCGGGATGAGCTGCATCAATCCCGCAGCGCCCTTGCTCGAGAGTGCGTTCCGCTGGAAATTGGATTCGACCGCAATGACCGCGAGCGCCAGACGCGAATCGATGGCATACCGCGGCGCCAGCTTCTCGACGGCATCGGCAATCTCCTTCTTCCATGGCGGCAGGGCATCGAACGGACTGGGGCCTGGAAGGCGGGCAAATTCGGCTTGTGTAATGGGTGGCGGCTGGTACGGAGCGCTCATGCAGTCCGGTAGTCGCCGTGGCACATCGCCAACCAGTCGCAAAGCTTGTGCGGCGTGCGCATAGCCGAGCGCGGACGCCGAAGCAAACAGCGCCGCGGCTTGCCCATCGTCACGAGCGATGCCACGTCCGTTGGCATACATCCAGCCGAGGTTGTATTGGGCTTCGGCGTCGAACTGCCGGGCCGCCTCGCAGTACAGGCTCGCGGCCTTGAGCGGATCCTTGCGAACGCCTTCACCATGCTCGTACGCCAAGGCCTGGCGGACGAGCTCACTGCGTCCCTCCGCCACCGTGAGCGCGTCGGGAGAAGCCGCGTTGGCTGCGCTTGGCGCGCACAGCGACACCGCCGCGACCGCGCACGCGAGCGCGCGTATTGCGTTTTCCTTATGCAGCGTCCTGCGCATTCCGGATCTCATGGCTTCGACGTTGGGGTTGCGCGAGACGCGCTTCATACCACGGCAACGCTTCACGCAATCCAGATCGCACATCGTAGACCGGTGCGAAACCCAGCAGGCGGCGCGCTTTCGCGATGTCCGCTTGCGAATGGCGAACGTCACCCGGGCGAAACTCTTCGTTCAGCGGCGGCGCGATGGACAGCCGCGGATGGCGCTCGATCAGCAGATCGCGCAGGGTTGCGTGCAACTCGTTGAGGGAAGTCCGGCCACCCACCGCGATATTGTAGACCTCGCCGCGCGCGTCCGGTCTAGTCGTCAGCGCCGCCAGCAGGTTGGCCTGGACGACGTTCGCAACATGGCAGAAATCCCGCGTTGTCGTGCCATCGCCGTGAATCGATACGGCGCGTCCTGCCAGCATGGCATCGACCCAGCGCGGAATCACGGCGGCATACGCGCCGTCCGGGTCCTGGCGCGAGCCGAACACGTTGAAATAACGAAGACCAATGGTTGCCAACCCGTAGCATCGGCCGAACACGTCCGCGTAGAGTTCATCGACCAGCTTCGTGACAGCGTAGGGAGAGAGCGGACGCCCGATGTTGTCTTCGACCTTGGGGAGCCCCGGGTGATCGCCATAGGTCGAGCTCGACGCCGCGTAGACGAACCTATCGACGCCCGCGTCGCGGGACGCCACCAGGGTGTTGAGAAAACCCGTGGCGTTCGCCGCGTGGGTCATCAGCGGATCGGCGATCGACCGCGGCACCGAGCCAAGGGCAGCCTCGTGCAGCACGATGTTCACGTCCTCGCACGCGAGTCGACACGCGGCAAGGTCGGCGATATCGCCCTCCAGGAATGTATGCCGCCGCCACGCGTCTGCGCCTACCGCATCGCGTACTTCGTCGAGGTTACTCCGGTGCCCCGTCGAGAAATTATCCAGGCTCACGACGGTCTGCCCGAGGCGCAGCAGCGTCTCGAGCAGGTGGGAACCGATGAAACCGGCGCTGCCGGTCACGAGCCAGCGGAGCGGATATTCGCGGATGCGGTCGCAGGCAGCCGCGAACGCGGTGACCGATGTCGGGTTGCCGGTCATTCAGAGTCTCCAGACTTCGAGGCCCAGCGCTCTCAGCGCTAAGGGGTCCGCGACGCACTTCACGTCGACGTACAGGCCGTTCGGCGCCAGCTTCGCCGCGAAATCGCCGAGCGGCCGCTCCCGGTAGCTGCGGTGTGCGACCGCGGCCACGATGGCGTCGGCACGCGGGAGCTCCTCCCACGCTTTGAGCACCACGCCGTATTCGTGCAACGCCTCCTTCGCATCGGCAACGGGGTCGTGGACGTGGACGGTGACGCCGTACGACGCAAGCTCATGGATGACGTCGATCACCCGCGAATTGCGCAGGTCGGGACAGTTTTCCTTGAAGGTCAGCCCCAGAACGGTGACCTGGGATCCCTTGACGTGCCGTCCTGCGTTGATCATCAGCTTGACGGTCTGCTCGGCGATGTACTTGCCCATGCCATCATTGATGCGCCGGCCGGCCAGGATCACCTGGGGGTGATAACCGAGCGTGTCCGCCTTGTGGGTCAGGTAGTAAGGATCGACGCCGATGCAGTGTCCGCCCACCAGCCCCGGCCTGAACGGCAGGAAGTTCCACTTGGTTCCCGCCGCCTCGAGAACTTCGAGCGTATCGATACCGATCTTGTGAAATATGAGCGACAGCTCGTTCATCAGCGCGATGTTGAGGTCGCGTTGCGTATTCTCGATGACCTTAGCCGCTTCCGCCACTTTGATGCTGCTGACCCGGTAGATGCCGGCCGCGATAATGCTGCCATAGACCGCCGCGACGCGTTCAAGCGTGTCGGGCGTATCGCCGGCGACGACCTTGGTGATCCGTGTCAGCGAATGCTCCCGATCGCCGGGATTGATCCGCTCGGGCGAATAGCCGACGAAGAAATCGCGCTTCCATTTCTTCCCTGAATGCTTTTCGATCGCCGGAACGCAGATTTCTTCGGTGGCGCCCGGGTAAACGGTCGACTCGAACACCACGGTTGCGCCCGGTTTCAGGTTTCGTCCCACCGACTCGCTTGCGCCCAACAGCGCCCGGAAATCCGGCTGATGAGCCTCATCGATGGGCGTCGGAACCGCGACGACGATGAAGTCGGCCTTGGCCAGCATCGCGGCATCGGTCGTGGGCGACAACAAAGACGCCGCCTCCATTTCCTTCGAGTTGACTTCGCCGGTCGGGTCGACGAACCGGCGATACGCGTCGATCTTCTCGGCGGAAAGATCGAATCCGATGGTCGGGAATTTCTTGCCGAACTCGACCGCGAGCGGAAGTCCGACGTATCCCAATCCCACGACCGCGATGGTGATGTTGCTCGTCATGTGTTGAATCCACGCCCTTTCGACGCGCTATTCCTGGTTGACAACGTCAGCTGTGCCGTCAATCGTGATCGAGCCGATCGACGTTCAGAGCGTCTTGAGCAGCTGCTCTGCCTCGGCTCGCACCGGCGCCGGACTGCTCGGCGAGGCGAGCGATTGCAGTTCCTTCTTGGCGTCGCCGTTTTGACCGGCCTTCAACAATCCGCGGGCCAGGCGCATCCGCTTGTCGGCGTCCCCCGGCGCCAAGTCCACGGCCTGGCGTAGCAGCTGAACACCACGGACGGCGTCGCCGCGCTGGACCAGCAACCAGCCGTAGGTGTCGGCCGTGAGGGGGTTGTTCGGTGCCATCGCGTACGCATGCGCCGCATATTCGAGGGCTTTCGGGTCGCCAAGTTCGCCTAGCACCCAACCCAGGTTGTTCACCAGCAGAATATTGTTGGGCTCGATCGCCACGGCCGAACGAAGCTGCGCGGCGGCGGCGGGATAGTCCTTCCTGGCCATCGCTTGTTCGGCGAGATATACGCGCACCGCCACGTCGTTCGGGTTCTCCTTGAGCCATTTCTCCGTGACCGCCGTCGCCTCGGCCGGCTTCCCTGCCGCCTGCAATAGCGTGTGGAGTCGACCCACGATGAACGGCATCGGTTGGCGCGCCAAGGCCGTCCTGTACAAGGCCGCGCTTTCCGGCCATTTCTTCTGGCGCGCGAGCAGTTCGGCTTCGAGGCCGAACCCAAGCGCGCGGTCCGCTCGCTGCTTTTGCCACCTGCGAGCATCCTCGATGCCGGCGTCGACGCGGCCGGCATCGCTGTAGATGCCGGCCAGGGCCACCCACCCGGCGCTGAATTCGGGTTGCAGCTCCAGCGCGGCCCGCAACGCCTCGATTGCGCCGCTGTAGTCCTTCGTCTTGGCCTGGATTTCCGCGAGACGCACCAGTGGCCCGGCGTTGTCCGGTTGCATCTGCGCGAGGCGCCGGAAGGTCGCAATTGCCTGATTCGTTTCCCCCGCCGCAAACTGCACCATCCCCAGCGCTTCCAGGACCGGCGCACTGTCGGGCAATGCGGCCTGCGCTTTTTGCGCTGCGGCAACGGCCGCGTTCCAGTCCCGTATCTGACCGTTGTAGGTGATCAACACCATCCGTGGCCGAAGCGCGGTCGGATTGGCCGCGATGGCGCGGTCGATCGCGGCTCGCACTTCGGCGGGCGGCGCCTTCGTGGCGGACGCCAGCTCGGCCAGCGCAAGAAGCACCGCCTCGTTTTGCGGATCCTTGACGAGCATTTGCTGGTAGCGCTTGCGCGCCCCATCGTAATTGCGATCGAGAAGATCGAGCCTCGCGAGATTGAACGCGGCGACAGCATATTCCGGATCGAGCGACACCGCTTTTTCGAAGCTGGCGCGCGCGTTCGCATAGTCGCCGCTTGTCTGATACACGACGCCCTTGACGTTGTACGGAATGGGACTGGACGGCTGTTTCTTCTCCAGCGCGGCGGCAGCGGCGATCGCCTTGCTGAAATCGCGGCGCTGCAGATGTGCGGTGATCAGCGCCAGATCGGGCTCCGACCGCGTGGGCTCGGCCGCTGCGAGAGCCTCGAGATCGCGCAGCGCCTGGCTCACGTCACCGGTGGTGAGTCGAACCTGCGCGAGCCTGATGCGGCCGGCGAGGTCGCCGGAATCCAGTTTATTCGCCTTGGCGAAGTACTCGGCGGCCTTTCCGGGATTGTTGGAGGCGAGATGAATCTCCGCGACGGCGCGCAGGAGCGACGGATCGTTCGGCGAGCGACGCAACAAGGGCTCCAGCGTGTCCAGCGCTTGCGACGCCTTGCCCCGGCGAACGAAGGTCGTCGCGAGCGCACGCCGCGCAGCCTCGTCGTCGGACAGCTTGGCCACTACGGCACGCAATACGCCTTCGGCCTCGGGGTACGCCTCGAGACGCATATAGACGAGTCCCGACAGATAAAGCGCCGGAACGTAGTCGGGCGCGAATTGCCTCGAGCGCTCGACCGCGGCGCGCGCGGCCTGCATGTTGCCCTGCGCATACGCGAGCAGCGCTTCGCTGTACCACGTGCGAGGATGATTCGGAGCTACTTTCTTGCCTTCCTTGAGATGGCGCTCGGCATCGGCAACGCGTCCGGCCTTGACCAGGGCGACAACCAGAGCCCAACGAACCGGTGCGCTATCGGGCTTGACCTCGGCAGCGCGTTCCAGCGTCTTGATGCCCTCATCGTGCCGCCCCAACGCGCTCTGCACCTCGGACTTGAGAACGAGAGCCTCGATTTCGTTGGGTGTGGCCGCAAGGATCGCGTCTGCCGCTTCAAGCGCTCCGGGCAGGTTGTTCTCCGCGACCATGAGCCGTATTCGCGCGATCTTTGCCGGGTTGTAGTCAGGATCTGCGGCAAGCGCCGAGTCGAGCGAGGCGCGCGCGGATTTTCGGTCGCCGGAAGCAAGATAGGCAAGCGCACGCAGTGTGTTGACGTCGGCACGCGCCGCCTTCGGCAACACCTGCGGATCAAAAGGTTCGGCGACGACCTTCCTGAATTCCGATTGGAGCAGAAGTGCGCGCAGGAGCAGCGGAAGCGCCTGCTCCGCGGGATGCTTGAGGTCGAGCGCTTTGCGTGCCTCCGTCTCGGCGTCGCGAGGACTCCCGCTCTCGAACAGTGCCTTGGCGAGCAGGAATCGCGCGTCGGCACGGTTCGGATCCGCGTTCAGCGCGTTCTTGAGCTCGATGACCGCCGCGTTGTAGTCACCCTTGGCCAGGTATTTCTGCGCGGACGCGACATAGCTTGCAGGATCGCCGCTGCCGCAGGCCGAGATCGCTATCACGAGAGCGGCCACCGTGAGGTTGCGGTAAAGGTTTCGGCGTCGGTTCATCGCGTGGCTTTGGTGGAGGCGCATGGATACTTGAACAGCGGTGCGGCTATTTGAGCCCGAACCGGTGCATGAGGTCGTATAGCGTCGGGCGACTGACGCCCAGCAATTCGGCGGCCTTGCTCAGATTGCCGTTGACGCGCCCAAGCACGCTGATCACGGCCGTCTTTTCGGCTTCGTCCCGGACCTGGCGCAGATTCAAGGCGATATTTTCCGGATCGCGCGGCGCAATCCCGATGTCGTCCACTCCTATGGTCGTGCTTTCGGCCATGATCACCGCGCGCTTGATGACATTCTCCAACTCACGAACGTTGCCGGGCCATGTGTGCGCCTCGATCGCGTCGATCGCGTCCGCGCTCAGCGTCATGGCGGCGCGGCGTTGTTGGGCGGCGTGCTGTCGGACGAAGTGATGGGCGATGAGCGCAGCGTCCCCCTTGCGGGCGCGCAGCGGCGGAATCTCGACGACGATCTCGGCCAGCCGGTAATAAAGGTCCTCGCGGAACTTGCCGGTGACGATTTGCTCCTTGAGACTTTGATGCGTCGCGCAAACGATGCGCACGTCGACCGGCACCTCGCGCCGCCCGCCGACCCGCTCGATGACGCGCTCCTGGAGAAAACGCAGCAGCTTGACCTGCAACGACACGGGCAGGTCGCCAATTTCATCGAGAAAGAGCGTGCCGCCATGGGCAGTCTCCAGCTTGCCAATCGTCTGCTTGGCGGCGCCGGTGTAGGCGCCCTTCTCATATCCGAACAGTTCGGTCTCCAGCAACGTTTCCGGGATCGCCGCGCAGTTGATGGCGACAAACCTGCGGTCGTGTCGCGCCGAGAGATTGTGAACGGCCCGGGCGAACAACTCCTTGCCGGTGCCGGACTCGCCCAAAAGCAGCACCGTGACCGAAGTCGGGGCGACTTTCTCGATGGTGCGGCAGATCCGTTGCATCTCCGGATCCCGGGTGACGATCCCCGATGTCGCCGGCGCCTGTTGCGAGGCTTGCAGGCGTTTGTTTTCCTCCTGCAATTCGTGCACGCGAAACGCCCGTTCAATCGTCCACGTCAGGATCCCGGGTTCGAATGGCTTGGTACAAAAATCGTATGCGCCGAGCCCGATGGCCTTGAGCGCGTTCGCGCGATCGTTTTGTCCCGTGAGAACGATCACCTTCGTGTCGGGCGCAAGCGAGTGGATTTCGTCGAGCAGCGCAAGCCCCTCACTTGGATCATCTGGATTGGGCGGCAGGCCGAGGTCCATCGTCACAACGGCAGGCTCGTGGCGCCGCAACTGGGCAATCGCCGACTCCCGGTCACTGGCCACGACGGTTTCGTAATTGTCGAACGCCCATTGCATCTGCTTTTGAAGTGCCGGGTCGTCCTCGACGATGAGCAGCGGTCGGCGCGAATCGCTCATCGGACCTCCGCGCTTGTCGCGCGCGCCGCTACCGTCGCTGGCGCGGATGCCGGCGTGACGACGTCGCCCGAAGGAAGAACCACCCGGACGCGTGTACCTGCGCCGGGCGTGCTGTCGACCAGCAGCTGTCCGCCGAGCGCCGTCACGTATTGCGTGCTTTCGTACACGCCAATGCCCATGCCATCCGCCTTGGTGGTCTCGAACGGCTTGAACAGCCGATCGCGGACGAACTCCGGCGTCATTCCCACGCCGGTGTCGGTGACTTCAAGCACCGCGCACGGGCCGTCGCGTCCGAGTCGAACGGTGACGCTGCCGCCGTTGGCGGTCGCATCCAGGGCATTCTGCACAAGATGCCCGATGACGTGATCGAGCCGGTCTTCGTGGCCGACGGTCGTAATGCCCGGGGTCAGTTCAAGATCGATGGGCGCCCGGCCGGACTTTGTTGAGCAGACCGTTCGCACGATGCTCTCGAGATCGGTCACGCGCGGCTTTTCGACAGGCGTCGTCCCGGTCCGCAGCTGCAGGATCAGGTGATGCATCCGCCCCACCACGTGCTCGACGGTCGACAGCATGTCCCGCTGGAATTCCGGATTGTCACGGTGGCGTTCCGCATTCTTGAGCATGAGCGAAAGTTGTGCCACGAGGTTCTTGAGGTCGTGGACGACGAATGCGGACATCCGGCTGAATGCATCAAATTTGCGCGATTCGAGCAGCGCCTCGGTCGCGGCCACATACCCCAAAAAGCTTGCGGCCTGCCGGCTTGCGGCCTTGAGAAGGTCCAGCACCTCCCAATTGACCTCGATGGGCGTACGCGGATTCGCGAGGACGACGAATCCAATGAGATCAGTCCCGGATACCAGTGGAACGATCAGCCACGCTGCCTGCGAATCCCGAAGCCATTCTGGCAGGACGAGGTCCGGATACCGGGCCCCCGACGTCGCGTATTCCTTGAGATTGATCACCCAACCCGTGCCTGCGAGAAATCGTGCGAGTGAACCGTGCATCGGCTCGACCGAGCTCACGGACGGCGCGTTGAAGCGCGCCACCTGGCGCAGGACCTGCTCTTGTCTCAACCACAACGCCCCGCCGGGGCTCTCGACAAGATTCGCGAGCGCAACGATCGTCCGCTCCTGGACGCCGTGAAGCGAGCTTTCGGTCGACAACGTGCGCGTGAACCGCAGCCATTCCTCGCGATAATCGTAGCGATACGAGAAGAAGTGCTTGCTGACGAACACCCGGAGCTTGGCCCGAAAGCCTCCGGACGATCCCACGAACACGACCACCAGCAGCGCGGCGAACGAAAGAACGATCTGGATGGCTCCGCCCCATTCGCCGCCGAAATAGCGGACGAAGAACCCGGCCGCGGCAACGGCGAGCAGGAACGCGCCGGACACGAGGAGTGCGGTGGAGTGGAAGACCACGCCGCGCGACATGTGCATGTCGATGGTCCAGTGCGGATTGCGTGCCGTCGCCACCGCGATCAACGGAATCACCATCGCATTGGCGATTCCGCGGGCGACCCAGATGTCGAGGTTCAAGCGGCCGAACAGCATGGCGTTCGCGTAGAAGAAGAGGTCGTAGGCGAAGAGGCCAGCCAGCCCGACGCAAAGCGGCCTGATTGCCCATCGCGCCTGAGGATCGGCGCGGCGGAGCAGCTGCTCGACGACCACCAATCCGAAGATTGCGAGACCAAGCCGTGCGCCAAACGCCCAGGTCGGCGGCAGGTGCTCCGAAGCCGATCCGAATGGGTGGCCTTCGGAAAAGACGACGCTCGCTGCCAGGCCGATGATGAAGAGCGCCACGAACCAGCGCGGCAAGGACGGCAGATCCGGTGTCGCCGCGGGAGTGTCGCGTGCGCCCTTGAGCACGCTGGCCAGGAACGCGAACCAGAGCGCATACCGCAATGCGTCGCATACGACGGAGGCGAGCCATGTCGACTTCAATGGCCACAGGACCACGGCCATTCCGCTGGCGGACCAGAGCACGCTTGCCAGCGTCACCGCAAGGAGAAGCGTGGCACGCGCGCTTTCGCGCCAGCCAAGCGCCAGCCGCAGCGCGAACGCACTGAACCCGGCAACGCTGAGTCCGTAGCTCCAGAGTGCGGCGTTCGCGAGGGCGCTTTCGGTCACGGCGTTCGGTTGACAGGCCTGATGTGTAGCGCGGTTCGAATGGGGCGGCGGAGACTTGCGCTCGAAACGCCTTCGCGCGTCGCTGCGCGCGACTGCCGGATGTCAATGGCCAGGCATCGGCGACGCTTAGCGCGCACCCTCGCCCATGAGAACCACGCGGATCGTCCCGAGCAGGATGAGGAGGTCGAGGAACAGCGTGTGGTTCTTGACGTAGTAAAGATCGTATTCGAGCTTTTTCATGGACTGTTCGACGTCTGCGCCGTAAGAGTAGCGCACTTGCGCCCATCCCGTGATTCCCGGCTTGACGCTGTGCCTGACCGAATAGAAGGGAATCCGCTCGGTGAGCATGGCGACAAAGACGGGGCGCTCCGGGCGCGGCCCCACCAGGCTCATTTCGCCGCGGAGTACATTGATCAACTGCGGTAGTTCGTCAACGCGGCTGCGGCGAAGAAAACTGCCCAGCCGGGTGACCCGCGGATCGTCGACCGCGGCCCATGCGGGCTTTCCGTCCGCCTCGGCGTCCAGCCTCATGCTTCGAAACTTGAGCACGTGAAAGGTCCGCCCCCGCAGGCCCACGCGCTCCTGGCGGTAGATGATCGGCCCGCCGCTCTCGAGCGCGATCAGGATCCCGGTGACAACTGCGATCGGAAACATCACCACAAGAAGCAGGAACGAAACGGCGATATCGAACGCGCGCTTCACGATCGTGCGCAGCCAGTCCTGCCGGAATCCCTGGCCGTAGATCAGCCAGCTCGCCTTGAGCGAGCTGACCGGAATCCGCCCGTGGACGCGTTCGAAAAATCGCGCCAGGTCGGTGACCTGAACTCCGTTGAGCCGGCACTCGAGCAGCGATCGCAACGAGAGCACGCCCCCCCGCTGTTCGCGTACAGCCACGATGATTTCGCTGACGCCGAGCAGCTGGACTGTTTTTTCCATCGACAAATCGTGCGCGAGAACACGCGCTGGCGAAACGACGTTCTCGCTCTGCTTGTCCAGCGAATAAAATCCCACAAGCTGGATCCCGGGAGCATCCGCCGCCTCAAGCGACGTCTCGACCGCCCTCGCTTCCGCGCCCGTACCCAGCACCAGCACCCGGTGTGGAAGGAGTGTCCGGAGCAGCGGCGATACGACAATATGGCGAACGGCGATCAGCCCGGCAAACGCCAGGATCACGATTTCTCCAAACATCTCCTGAAAACGATCGCCACCGGGAAGCATGTTGGCGGTCGCGTACGCGATCGGAGCCCCGATCAGCATCGCGAGCATCAACCGCCCGACGTACATGCCGAACCCGAGTTTCTGGTCCCGGCGGTACAGGCCGAAGGCGCCGTTGAAGATGACCATGATGAGAGCAAACACGATCGCTGGCGCGAGGTTTCGGGCAACCGCCGACGAGGGCTGTCCGTCGAGCCAGCGCGCCAGGATCACGGCGGCCAGCAGCCACAGGAGCTCCGCCCCGAGTTGGGCCAGCGTTACGCGCGGGATATTCCAGCGCAGCAGATCGACTACGCGGTCGCCGGATTCCATCACGGCCGACTAACGCCAGCGCACGAATCACAAGTCGCCAATAACCTGGGCCATTGCATACCGTTATCCACTTTTTCCAATGCGATCGAGATGTGGTTCACCTCGGTCTGACGATGGTCCGAATACCGTCATGGTCCCAGCTTGTTTGCGTCAATAACTATGCAACGACGACCCTTTTTGGTTTCCGCGGGCGCTTGTACACTACTTTTTGTGTTTTTTTCACTGCCGCGGCGATCCGTGCGACGGTTCAATACTATGACAACGTCTTCGTGCGAGGCAACTACCGCTGGTCCGCAGTCATGTGAATGAAACAAATGAAACAATCCGGTGCGTTCGACGGCCCGATATATCTTGATAATATTTCCGCAAACGATCCAACCTCGGATCGAAGTTCCATCTCGCGAAGAAAAAGGCCGCCGGCATTGTGCTGCGCACCCCCTTCGCGGGAGCGACGCAAGTATTCCACCATTTGGAACCCGGCAAGCCTTACGGGGCCATGGCATCTTCGCCCTGCCCGGCACGATTATTCACATTGATCGCGGCTAGCCGGCGGAGAGGTGCCTACACCAGCGGGACCAGAGCGGCGATGCCAAGTTCCGGGCGCGAGCCGGAGGACAAGCCCGACCCGCCCATCGGCTAACCTGCGCCGACGTACGGCGACTTCTAAGGCGAGATGGTTTGCTGCGCCCCGGGACTTAAGCGACCTTTTCGGATCGGTCGCAGTCGCATTGGGTGCAGGTATTCATATTCCGGCCGCAGGCTCGTGCCATTCGCTGTGCCGGGATCGACGGCCAAGCCGACTGGCGCCGACGCCTTCCGTAGGCGGTAGTCGAAGGAATCCGCCGCGACGAAGTCCGTCGCTCGAACATGGAAGTTTCCGGCGCGACTGCCAGAACCGGGTTCCTCCAATCTGTCCCGACCGAGCAGCAAGTTGTTGAACGCCTTGACGCGGTCGGCTCCGAGGGCTACCCGCAGGAATCGCCCTCCGGAGGGAAGACCGTCGACGAGCGTGTTGCTCGCGAGATACAACTCGTTCTGCGGCCACTTGTAACCCTCCGCTCCGTACGAAATGAGGATCTCGTTCTCGCTATGGGCGCTCTGCTGGATGATGTTGCCGAGGACGTAGGCGATCCCGCCCTCGGGGAACTCCAATTCGTAGCTTGCACGGCCTTCCTTCTCATCGGTGAGCCGGTTGTAGTAGATGCGATTCTCCCGTGCCCGGGACTTCACGAGGTGGCCAAAGGCGCCGCGATGGACATAACTGCTGCGAAGGGTGAAACGGCGAATGCGTCCGACGTAAATCTGGTGGCCCGGATCCTCTTGCGCATAGGCTTGCGCGACAGCGTTGTCGCGAAACTCCGAAGCCTCGACGAGGAGTTCCGCCGATGGACTGTTCCAGGTCAGCAATCCCATCTCGTTCCGCTCGAAAAGACATCCGCGCACCGTGAGCTTGCCGCCCTCGTGACGGATGCCGGCGCCATTCCTGCCGGGGACGTGCGCTCCGGCGAAGGCAATATTCTCGACGACTACATTGTTTCCTTTGATGACCCAGATTGCCTTGCCTTCGGCGCTTGTCCCGGCTGAGCTCATGCGTGCCTGGCCACCGACGCCGCGAATCGTGAGGTCGTTCTGAGGCCAGCTCGCTACATCGTCCGAATAACCTCCAGCATCGATCTCGACGATGTCGCCGTCCCGCGCGTCCCGCGCAGCATCGGCGACACGGGTCAGCACGCGTCGCGCCCCGACGCGAAGCACGTTAGTTGCTTGCGAACTTTGGGCGCGCTGCCCCGACGCTGCAACCCATCCAGGAATCAGCAGAAACGCGCCCGTTGTCAGGCAACGCCGTCGTCCCCAGCCTGGGCGTGCCGGGTGCTCTTCGCCGCTAGCCAGGGTCGCACCGGACCATTGACATCACTTCGGTGCCGCGGGACGGACTTCTCCCGCCGCACTGCTTGGACCTCCAGCAGGCGTTTCCCATTGCCGAGCCTCTTCGAGCTTCCGTTTCAAACCCGGAAGCTGGAAACCGAGTTCATACGCGCGCTGCGCGTGCAGCCGCGCTTTCGGATAGTCCTTGAGGTCGAAATAGAGCAGGCCGAGGTTGTAATGAATGTTGGCGTTGGCCGGTTCGAGCGTAAGCCCCAGCTCGAGCTGTTGCCTTGCATCCTGCAGCTTGCCTGCCCTTGAAAGGTAAGTGCCGTAAATCAGGCGCACGACGCCGTCGTCTCCTGCGAACCGTATCGCGCGGTCGAAGTAGCACGCTACGGTGTATTTGGCGCCCTGAGGCTGTTCCGTATTGAGGTTGCGCCCCAGATTGGCCATTGCAATCAACGCCCGGTGATGGTTCGGCGACGCGCGCAGCGTGTAGTCGATGTCCGCGCCAAGCGGACCGGTGTTGCCGCGGCGCAGCGCCTCGACATCCCGCGTGAAATGCGTGCCGTCGACAATGAGAAGCTTGTCCTTGCTCGTGCGGTAGTCAAAGGGCCCATAGGCATTGGCGAGATCGCCGCAGTCTTCGAAGTCAGCGGCTGCGCTCGTGAATGTCGCCAGCAGCAGGGCAACCGCCACGATCACTGCGTTCATGACGCTCCTTTCCGCATGCGGCACCCACTTGATCGAGCGTCGAAGCGAATTCATAGTGGCAACCGCATCTTGTCCCATTGTCCAGCCTCGTGACTGGGTCCGCAAAGCCGGTGAGACGACAGTTTAATGCTTCGACACCGTATGCCGATCTTCGATCATCAGCGCGGGGCGCACGCCCGCTCGAGCAACGAAGCCAGCGCTCCAGCCTGCTCGCGCCGCGACGCGCCCGCGACATATCGCGCGTCCGGGAGCGGCGCCTGGTTGGCCGTAAGGGCGCCCACAAACCGCCCAAGCAATTCCGCAATCGCCTCCGACGAATCGAGCCGGGCGATCGTATCGAGGCCGGCATCGCGCAAGACCGTCGCCGTATCACCGCGAGGGTCGGTCAGGGCGATGATCGGTCGCCCCGCCCGCAGATACTCGTACAGCTTGGCTGGAATCTGCTCGTTGCAGTTCGCGGCCTGCAGCACGAGCAACCCATCGGCTCGAACCATTTCCTCCAGTGCGGCCCGATAGGGCACCGACGGCAGCAGCTCAACGAAATCCTCGAGCGCGTTCTGCTCCGTCAATGCGCGCAGGAATTCGTCGTGCCCGGTGGCCCGGAAACGGATCTTGAATTTGCCGCGCCGCAGGATTCCGCCTTCTGCCATCTGCCGCATGGCAGCGAAAAGATGCGTGGGGTCGCGCTCCAGCGGATACACGATCCCGCTGTGCAAAAGCGTGATCGCGCCAGGGTTGAGCGGCAGGCGTGTGCCGGGATCATTCGACAGACCGGCGAAACTCTCCTCGTCGAACCCGTTTTCGATGACGGTGATCCGCTCTGACGATATCGGATAGCGGTCGCGATAGGTGCGCGCGGCGCCCGGCGTGGTGAACACGCTGAATCGTGCGCGGGTCACTGCCTGTTCCTCGATCCGCTTGAAGCTCTGCCACACGCGTGGAATCGCGGGGTATCCCTCCTGCGCCATCGGATCGCGAAAATCCGCGACCCATGGCAACGCCGCACGCCGATGAAGGGCATCGCCGATGACATGCGCGGTCGCGATGGGATAGGTGGACCAGATGACATCCGGTCGTCGGTCTCGAATGAGATTGAGGCCCGTTGCTACAGCGCCAATGCGCCAGGAGATCCAGCGATCGGGACAAGCGAACCATCCCGGGTAGCGTCCGGCGATGGCGAGATGCCTCGCAGCGTCGAGGGCAAACGCGCGCTTCACAACGACGCCGGCGGGCACTTCCCGTGACAGGTCATCGCTCACGAATTCGTAGGCGCGCGGATGAGCGGTCAATACCATCGCTTCCCAGCCGAACGCAGGCAAATGCTGAATGAAGCGCAGCGTACGCTGGATCCCGCTGCTGCCCGCTAGCGGCGGAAAGTGGAACGCAACCATCAGCACGCGCTTCATGGGCGCCCCGGAGCGAGCGTCCGGCGCAGCCAATCGAGCGTCCGGGTTTCGACTTCGCCACGCCAGCGCGCCGTGGAAAACGTATGATCGGCATCGGCGATGTGACGGCGTTCGATGTTCGGGCGATCGAGCAGTCCGCTCCATCGCGGGCTGGAATGCGCGTATTCGAGGAATTCCTTGGCGGTAAGGTCGCGTCCGCTCAGCAATAGCAGAATCGGACCCGAAAACGTGCGCAGCCCTTCCGCCATGCAGTCCTGGAACACCTCTCCAACCGACGCGCCGGACACTCGCTGGTGGCCTCGTGCGGTGGCGACCTTTCCTGCGAGGGTGGTGATCGCCCCCGCAATGTCCAGATCGCCGCGCACGAGCTTTGCCCAGAACTCCCTTTCCAGTACGCGCCGGCCGTAGTAGTGCTTCAGCTGCGTCTTCGCCAGAGTGGCGTCGGAGCGCACCCAAGGATTGGCGATGACCAGCCCGGCGACGCGCCGATCCGCCGCCGTGCTTCCGTAGATCAATGCGCTCGATGCCGCGTCGCACAAACCCCAGAGAACGATCCGGCTGACGGAGGGGCACGCCGCTTGCAGCGCACCGATCGCGGCTTCGATATCGGGACCGGTGTCCTCGAACGAACGGATCGGGCCCGTGGCATCCCCCATCCCGCGATAGTCGTAGCGCAGGACCGCGATGCCCGCCGCGGCCAGGTTTCGCGCCAGCAATACGAACTGACGATGGCTGCCGATCCGATACTGGGGTCCGCCGACGACGATCACGAGACCCACATCGACGGGTTGCATCGGCTCGGCCAGGACACCGACCAGGCGTTCACCGCAGCAATCGAAGGTCAATGCGCGCTCATGAAGAGCGGATAGGACCCCCGCGCGTGCGGCTGGCGCCGCTGCGCTGCCCCCAGGGGCAGCCCGCTGCCCCCCGCCTTGGGGCGGCCCTGCGGCGCTCATCGGACCCCCACGCCTGCGGCTGGCGTCGCTGCGATGCCCCGCAGGGCAGCCCGCAGTTCCGCGCCTTGGGGCTCCGCTGCGGCGCTCATGTGCGCCAATCCCCGACGGCGGTCAGCGTGGCGTCGAGGAGTTCCGGGCATTCGGCAATTTCCTGCGTTTGCCAAAACGCCGCACCGGCAATTGAGCGCAACGCAACACGATGGCCCGCCGCCTCCCAGGCCTTGACGCGCCCGCGGACAGCCGGCGACGGTTCCGCGGAAGTTGCGGGTCCGATTTCAAGCCATGCAACTTGAGTGGGCGCAACCAGCGGATTCAGTTCCGCAGCTTCCAGACCCAGCGCCACTCCCGGGGATAACAAATAACCCGCGACCTCGACGGCCTCACCGCGCAGCAGTTGCTCGCGCAGGTCCCGGGTGCCGATCTTGTCGGCCGACGGGTCGCCGAAAAGCTGCCCGGCCACCCGCAGCCGCAGAAACTGCTGCAACGCCTGTCGACCCGACATCGACGGTTGCCAGAGCAGGAGACGAGGCGGCGGATTCATGTCATGCGCTACGTCACACGCGAGCAGGCAGCCCGCGCGCAGACCCCATAGCAAAGGCAGGCAATCGGTCTGCTCACGTAGCCATGCCATTGCGTCGGTGATGTCCGTCCGCCACTGCTGCCAATCGGCCTCCGCGAATTCTCCGTCGCTATCGCCGCATCCGAATAGATCCATCTGCAACACTGTCCAGCCATTCGCCGCCAGCGCGCGCGCCTGCAGGGCCGCCATGCGCCGCGCCTTGTTCATCTCTTCGGCAAAGGGCGGAACGAACAGGATTGCGCCGCCGGCGCGGGTCGTCGGCGAATAACGGACACAAAAACGCCGCCCTCGGCTCAGCGGGAGGAAGAATGCCTCCGGCAAGGGCATCGCGCTCGGCCTCTCAAGCGGCGAGCTTGGCTTTGACAAAATCGACGAGGGATCCGACGGTTGCGAAGGTCGCGCCGTCGATCTCGTCGTCCGCGACCACGAATCCAAAATGTTCTTCGAGTGAGGTAATCAGTGTTGCCACGGCCATCGAATCGAGTTCAGGGATGCTGCCCAGCATTGGAGTATCCGGGCCGTATTCAGCCGAGCGAGCGCCCAGATCCAGGACCCGACCGACGATGGAAGTCACCTCGCGCTGCACGTCCAACTCATCCCTCCTTCGGTTTCGAGCGCGAGAAGTGCCGGTCGCCGCCTCTCTGGTACAACTGTTGCATCAAAACCAGGCCGTGGACACTTTTGAAATGCATATCAAGGCGACAATCCGAAACAGCTTTGCTTCGGCGCCCGGTTATTTTACCGGTCCCGAGCGCTTCGTCAGTCGTCGGGGCCAGCGCGCCGAGACGAGGCTACCGCGACGAGGCTGCGTATGATGACAGACACGGCCACCAGGTTCCGATCGCGCGGTCCCTCGACCGCCGCGCGGCGCAGCTTCAACGCATGACCTCGGGCCACGCGGCTGCCGTTGCGCGGCACCCAGACAGGCAGATGAACGAGACTCAGCGCAACGGCGCCATCCCTCGCCAGGCCGTCCTCGGCTGGGCGACGTTCCAGGGGCGTCGCCAGGCGGAGCTCCCCAGCGTTGCCGACAGTCCCCATGTCGTCTACACCACGAGCGGACGGGCGGCGATCGCGCTGGCACTACGCGTCCTCGACTTCAAGGCCGGCGAACGGGTCCTCGTACCGACCTACCATTGCCCCACGATGATCTCGCCGGTGGTGCGGCTCGGTGGCAAGCCGGTCTTCTTTCCGGTGACCGCGTCCGGCGCTCCGGCGGTCGACTACCTGGAGCACCAGGATCTGCATGGCGTTCGCGCCATGCTGGTCGCGCATTACTTCGGCCTCGCGCAACCAATGGCAAGAGTCCGCGCCTTCTGCGATGCGCGCGGGATCGCGCTCATCGAGGATTGCGCGCACGCCTTCTTCGGAACATCGGAAGGCCGCCCGATCGGTAGCTGGGGCGACCTTGCCATCGCGAGTCTGACCAAGTTCTTTCCGGTTCCCGAGGGCGGATGCCTGGTCTCGACGACGCATTCGCTGGCGGGCATCGACCTCAAGCCACGTGGGATGGTCGCCGAAATGAAGGCGTTGATCGATGCGCTGGAGCTTGGCGCCCGGTATCACCGGTTTCCGGGCTTGAATGCGCTGCTTGGCGCCATATTCGGCCTGAAGGAGCTCGCGCGGGGTCGCCATTGGACGCCGGCGGATGCACAGGACTGCGACCCGGCCATGGCGCCGTCCGTCGATGACATCAGCGATGCCCTGCTTGCTTCGCGCCTGACACGATCGTCCAGGCTCATCGCACAGTTCGCACACCGATCCCGCATCGTCGCATTGCGACGGCGCAACTACGAGCTGCTCGCGCAACTGCTGACCGATGTGCCAGGTGCGGCGCCCTTCCAAGCCTTGCTCCCCGCGAGCGCCGCGCCCTACGTCTTGCCGCTGCGGGTCGACCATCCCGCTGAACGCTATCCGGCGTTACGGGCGGCGAAGGTGCCGCTGTTTCGGTGGGATCGCCTGTGGCCGGAGATGCCGACCATCGCCGGCGATCACGGTCCATCGTGGGCCGTCGAGATGTTTCAGCTCGCTTGCCATCAGGATCTTTCGGAGACTGAGCTTCGCGCCGTTGCCGCCACGGTGCGCCGCGTTTTTTCCGAGCTACGCTGAGAATTCAATGGGCGTGGCCGCCGCCGGCAAGCCCGGTGCCGATGCCGGCGCGCTCCGCGGGCGCGAGCGAAGTGCGTGCAGGCGTGCCATCCATGTCCATCGGAAGCAATTCATGTGATAAAGCGTGCGCGCCTCGCTGGTCCACTGCGTATGCCAATCCATGACCTTGCCGAAGAATTCAATGCGCCGGACCGAACCCTCGTGAAAAATGGCCCGCAATTCGTCTTCGCGCAGCAGCGACGCCGGCGAGAGCGATTTGAAGCTCTCATCGTAGGTCGTCTTGAGCACGACGAGCGTTCCCCGGCTTTCGATGCAAAGGTCGACCGCCACGATGCGATCGCCGAACCAGTACCGGTAGACGCGCCCTGCCCCGCCGGCGCAGAAGCTCTCGAGCATCCTGCGGTAGAAGCGTCCTTGCGGGTTGTCCGGATGGATCGCCGTCCCAAGCGCGGCTTTCCATCCCGCGCTTTCCAGGGCGCCGTAGCTTGCAATCGCCGTCGCGACGTCCTCGGCTCGGGTCAACACCTCGAAACGGACGGCAATGCCGTCCGCCTGGAGCTTCTTGCGCTGTTTCCGCATGTTGGCGCGCAGGTTCTTGCCACGGGAATCCCAGTAGGCGTCGAACGTGCCGGCCACCGGGACCCATGCCGTCTGGATGTAATCAAGCGTTGCGATGCAACCACGATCAGCCGGGCGGCCGAACAGCAGCGGATCAAGCTGCGTCAGGCCGAGCGCAACGGCGAATCCCGGCAATCGGCGGAGGAGACTGCCCGCCAGCGTGTCCATGTCGGCGGCTCCGCGCATCACCCACGGGCCGAGCGGCAATTGCGATGGCTGATACGTCTGCCAGACGCCCCTCCCGCGCGGGCAGACAAGCGTCATCGCCTCGATGCCGCCGGCGTCGGCGAATACCGCGAGCAACTCGTCTCCACGCGCAAACTCGGTGAGGAGCGGGGCAATGAACCGCGACTGCAGGAACGGCACCTCACCGGAGGCGGCGGCGAGCAGATCCCAATTGGACGCGAAGCGCGCGAATTCGCGCGCGGGATGGAATAACCAGGACATCGGTGGTCTTCAGAATAAGGCGCGTGCCGGCGGACTTCGAGTACGGCCGCTGGATTCGTTCATCGCTTGGCGCGTGCTCCGGACCGGGCCGCAATCGTGCTCACCATATGAAGCTGCGAACCGGTCGTCAACATGGCAATGCCGCGCCGGTGCCGCGCTTCGACCATAACACGCGGGCGTAGAATGCCGACCGATCCGTGACACTGGACGTATACCAAACTGGATCCTGGATGGAAGCCACCTTTTTACATGAGCTCGTGACCGTAGCAGCCTTCCGGGCCCATGCGTCGGTGGCGCTGACCTGCGGCGACCAATCGCAGAGCTATGGCGCGCTGTCCGCGAGCATCACCGCCTTTGCTTCCGGTTTGCGCGAGCGAGGCCTCAACCGGTCCGAGCGTGTCGCCGTCTATCTCGAGAAGCGCGTCGAGACCGTCGTCGCGATGATCGGCGCGGCGGCGGCCGGCGGCGTGTTCGTGCCGATCAATCCGCTGCTCAAATCCGATCAGGTCGCGTACATTCTGCGCGACTGCAATGCCCGGATCCTCGTCACGTCGAGCGAGCGCTACGCACTGTTGCGCGCATCCCTCGATGCGTGTCCCGATTTGCGCCATGTTGTGGTCGTCAATGCGGAGTCGACAACGCCATCGGGCGCGTCATTTGCCGTCCACGGTTGGACTGAGGTCCTGACCTCGGCGCAACGCGCGGGTCACCGCGTGATCGACACCGACATGGCGGCAATCCTCTATACGTCAGGCAGTACGGGCAGGCCCAAGGGCGTCGTGCTGTCTCATCGCAATATTGTGGCAGGTGCCAAGAGCGTCGCTGGCTATCTCGAGAACCGGGCCGACGATACGCTGCTTGCTGCATTGCCCCTGTCGTTCGATGCGGGCTTCAGCCAGTTGACGACCGCGTTCCACGCCACGGCTCGCGTGGTGCTGATCAACTATCTGTTGCCCAAGGACGTGGTGAATGCCCTGGTGCGGGAGCGCGTGACCGGACTGACGGGAGTGCCGCCTCTGTACATCCAGCTCACTCAACTCTCCTGGCCCGATTCCATTGCCGAGCACTTGCGTTACTTCGCCAATACCGGCGGAAGAATGCCTTTGGAAACGTTGAAGGTTCTGCGAGCCAGGCTGCCCAAATCGAAGCCGTATTTGATGTACGGTCTGACGGAAGCTTTTCGCTCGACCTACCTCCCTCCCGAGGAGGTCGATCGGCGTCCCGATTCCATCGGCAAGGCGATCCCGAACGCGGAAATCCTCGTGCTACGCGAGGATGGCACATCTTGCGCGCCCGACGAACCGGGCGAACTCGTGCATCGCGGGGCACTCGTTGCGTTGGGTTACTGGAATGATCCGGAGAAGACAGCCGAGCGCTATCGGGCGCTTCCCGGCCGCGAGCCGGGCCTGGTGCTTCCTGAAACGGCCGTGTTCTCCGGCGATACGGTACGCATGGATCGCGACGGCTATCTCTATTTCATCGGCCGCCGTGACGAAATGATCAAGACCTCGGGCTACCGCGTCAGCCCCACTGAAATCGAGGAAGTGGTCTACAGCACGCATCTGGTCGGCGAGGTTGCGGCGTTTGGGGTGCCGCATCCCTCCCTCGGTCAAGCCATTGTCGTGGTGGCAACTCCGAAGGAAGCAGCACCGATGGACGCGGCCCAGCTGCTTGCGACATGTCGCGAACGGCTCCCTGCGTTCATGATCCCGGCCAGGATCGAGATACGCGAGGGACCGTTGCCGCGGAATCCTAACGGCAAGATCGACCGCAAGGAACTTCGTGCGCAGTTTGAAGGTATATTTCAAGGCATCGAGTGAGCGCGCGTTGTTCACTTGGATGAGGGTGCACGACGCCGGCGAAATGACGCTAACGACGTTGTCGTCGATTCCGTCGGTAGAATCAGTACCCTACAAGCTACCGCGCCAGCAGCCAAGCCACTCCACCCGATGACCAATAGTGTCTCTGATGCAATGCAGTCGTCGCAGCTCGAGACCGCTGGCCATCGCGCATCCACGGCCCAAGTTCTGCCACGACACGCCCCCATGACGCAGTGGCCGGTCGTCGACGATTGCCTGGTGGTCGGCGGACTCGCCCTTACGACGCTCGCCCAAAGGATCGGCCGTACGCCGTTCTATGCCTATGACCGCAAGATCCTGAGCGAGCGCGTCGCGTCACTCAGGCATCACCTGCCACCCGGTATCACGCTGCATTACGCGATGAAGGCCAATCCGATGCCCGCATTGGTCGGCCATCTCGCACGCCTGGTGGACGGGCTCGATGTGGCCTCCGGTGGAGAATTGAACGCCGCGCTGGACGCCGGCATGAGTCCCGCCGAAATCAGCTTTGCCGGGCCGGCGAAGAGCGAGGCCGAGCTCGCGCAGGCCGTTGCCGCGGGGATTCTTGTCAACGTCGAGTCGCCGCGCGAAATCGACGTGCTTGCGCGTATGGTGAAAGAACTGCGCATGCCCGCGCGTGTCGCTGTCCGCGTGAATCCTGATTTCGAGCTCAAGTCGTCGGGGATGAAGATGGGCGGCGGCCCGAAACAGTTCGGCATCGACGCGGAGCGCGTCCCCGACGCACTCGAGCAGATCGGCCGGCTCGGGCTGTCATTCGAGGGCTTCCACATCTTCAGCGGATCGCAAAACCTCAACGCGGAAGCCATCTGCGAATCCCAGCAGAAGACGATCGATCTCGCGCTTCGTCTGTCCCAATCTGCGCCCTCCCCGGTGCGGGTACTCAATATCGGCGGCGGCTTCGGAATCCCCTATTTTCCCGGCGACATCCCGCTTGACCTGGCCCCGATCGGCAAGAACCTGCGGGATCTCTCCGAACAAACGAAGGCCGCGTTGCCTGACGCAAAACTGGTCGTCGAGCTGGGTCGTTACATCGTAGGCGACTGCGGCATTTACGTGTGTCGCGTGATCGAGCGAAAGATCTCGCGCGGACAGGTCTTTCTGATCACCGATGGCGGCTTGCACCATCATCTCGCGGCTTCCGGGAACTTCGGGCAAGTCATCCGCAAGAATTATCCGGTGATCATCGGCAATCGGGTCGTTGGCGCGCGACGGGAGATCGCATCGGTGGTCGGTCCGCTTTGCACCCCGCTGGATTTGCTGGCTGATCGAATGGAATTCGCGGAAGCGCACGCTGGCGATCTGGTGGTCGTCCTGCAATCGGGCGCTTACGGTGCCACCGCCAGTCCGCAGGCATTCCTGAGTCATCCCGCCGCACTGGAAGCGCTGGTCTAGCACGAAACGATGGGAGCGAGACCTAGCGTGAACGACGTGGCGACCATTCATGCGACCGAGCGGGAACAGGCGCGCATGGGCGACCTGCTGGAGCTGATACCGTCGCGCGGCGAAAGCGTACTGGATATCGGCGCCCGCGATGGCTACCTCGCGAGGCTTCTCGCCGACCGTTTTACCCGTGTTGTCGCACTGGATCTTGTGCGGCCCGACGTTGCCGACCCGCGCGTGGAGTCCGTCGAAGGCGACGCCACGGCGCTGAACTACGCCGACGATGCCTTCGAGTGCGTCGTCTGTGCCGAAGTGCTGGAGCACATCCCGGAGGCCTCGCTGGAACGCGCCTGTCACGAGATCATCCGTGTCGCGAGACATGCAATCGTCATCGGCGTCCCGTACAAGCAGGACCTGCGCTATGGCCAATCGAAGTGCCAGGCGTGCGGCCGGATCAATCCGCCGTGGGGCCATCTCAACGTCTTTGACGAGCATCGGCTCGAAGCGTTGTTCGGAGCGGTGACGCCGGCGAGGTTCTCCTTTGTCGGACACAACCGCGATCGCACGAATGCCGTCTCGGCGGGGCTGATGAGATTCGCCGGCAATCCTTACGGGACCTACGATCAGGACGAGCCGTGCGTGCACTGCGGGGCCAAGCTGCAGCCCCCCAATGGCAGGACGCTCGTCCAGAAGATTGCCACGAAGGCCGCCTACACCATCGAGCGAGTACAGCAGGCCTTCGTCACCGAGCGCGCGAACTGGATCCACGCGCGATTCGACAAGGTCGCGGAGCGCGTCGGTGGCGGCGAGCCTTGAGCGCGCTCGTCCGGGATTCCCGATTGCGTGCGGCAAATCACACGGGCGGTGACGCCACGCCCGGCGCCATCTGCGCCGGCAACGCGCACTTTCTCGATGCTGATCTGGCGAGCCTTTGCAAAACGCAGGGCCAAGAGGCCGCATGGACAACGGCGTTCGCGAGGTTCGGGACCGCGGCGCCTTCGCATGTCCGTGGCGACTTCGCAGTCGCCGTGCGCGATGCCGCTGGCCGAACGCTGCTGGCAGTCGATCGCTTCGCGATCCGCACGCTGTGCTATCGCGTGGAAGGCAACGAGCTTCGTTACGCGGAACGCGCCGACGACCTTGGTGGCGTGGCGCCGGAGCTCGACCCGCAAGGGATCTTCGACTACCTCTACTTCCACGTCATTCCCGCGCCACGCACGGTCTTCCGGAATGTGCAGCGCCTCCCCGCCGGCCACTGTGCGCTGTTCGAAGATGGCAAACTCGCGGTCACGCCCTGGTGGACGCCGGTGTTCGAAGAGGATCGTCCGCAACCGCTGGCAAGCCTGCGCGACGAATTTCTCGGCTTGCTGCGTGTTGCGATCGCAGAACAGGCGGACCGCGGACGCGTGGGCTGTTTCCTGAGCGGAGGGACCGACAGCTCGACCGTCGCAGGCATGCTCGGCCTCGTCACGGGCAAGGCACCGCCGACGTTTTCCATCGGCTTCGATGCCGAAGGCTACGACGAAATGGCGTACGCCCGCATCGCCGCCCGGCACTTCGACGCCGACCATCACGAGTACTACGTGACGCCGGACGACGTCGTGCGAAGCATTCCGGACATCGCGGCGGCATGTGATCAACCGTTCGGCAACTCGTCGCTGGTGCCGGCGTATTACTGCGCAAAGCTGGCCGCGGATGCCGGCATCGAGACCATACTCGCCGGCGACGGTGGCGACGAATTGTTCGGCGGCAACACGCGTTACGCGCGACAGCGTGTGCTGGGCGCCTACGATTGCATTCCCGGGTTCATCCGCACCCGGCTGCTGGAACCCGCGTTTCTGCGGACGCCGCTGGTCGGCCGAATCCCGGGACTCAGGAAGGTGCAAAGCTATATCGAACAGGCCCGCGTTCCGATGCCCGACCGGCTGCAGGCGTACAACCTGCTTGCCCGCATTGGTATCGGCGACGTGCTGACCCCGGGCTTTCTTTCCTCGGTAGATCCGGAGCAGCCACTGCGCCAGCAGCGCGCCGCTTATGCGGCATCCACCGCGACGACGCTCGTGAACCGCATGCTTGCGCACGATTGGAAATACACGCTGGCGGACAATGACCTGCGGAAGGTCACGACGGCGACGTCGCTCGCCGGCCTGGCGGCGGGATTCCCGCTGCTGGACGATCGGCTGGTCGACTTTTCGTTGCGGCTGGAATCATCGCTCAAGCTCAAGGGGCTGGCGTTGCGCTGGTTTTTCAAGGAAGCACTGCGCGGATTTCTGCCCGAGCCGATTATCGCCAAGCGTAAACATGGTTTCGGGCTGCCCTTTGGCGTGTGGATGGTCCGCGACGCGAAGTTGAAGGCACTGGCGATGAATTCCCTCGAGCTGCTGCGGGACCGCGGGGTTGTGCGGGCGGATTTTCTCGACCGGCTCGCCAGGGAATTGCTGCCGCAATTCCCCGGGTACTATGGAGAGATGGTCTGGGTCCTCATGTTGCTCGGGCAATGGGGGGCAGCAATGCCCGGCCGTTGCATTCGCTGATCCCGAAGACTCCGTCGACGTTCATGGAGAATGTCGACGAGACCGATATCCCTGCTGCGGCCTCGAACGGGTTTCTTTGCTGACCGGCCATGTCGACCCGTAAAGCATTCGTCTTCTCCTTCGTCGATCGCTACGCCGGCCTGGCAGTTCACGTCGTGTCGGCGATGGTCATCGCCCGGCTGCTCTCGCCGAACGAGATCGGCGTCTATTCGCTGACGATGGTGCTGGTGGGATTCATCGCCACGTTCCGCGACCTGGGAGCCGGCCAATACCTCGTCCAGAAAAAGAACCTGACCACGGACGACGTGCGCGCGACGTGGGCGGTGCAACTGGGGCTCGGGATCATTTTCGCGTCAATCATCGGTGTTGCCAGCATCCCGGTGGCGCACTTTTATGCCGAGCCACGGATGACGACCATCATGCTGGTGCTTGCCGTCAATTTCGCGATAACTCCCTTTCAGGCGTTGCCGTATGCATGGCTGACGCGCGAGATGAAATTCGATGTACTCGCAACGATTCGTGTCACCGGGGCGCTTGCCCAGGCCGCTTGCGGGATCACGCTCGCATGGCGGGGCGGCGGACCCGTCAGCCTGGCATGGGCGAATCTCGCGGCAACGGCCGCTGGAATCGCGCTCGCGGCATCGATCGTCGGCAGGGACCTGCCGTGGAAGCCCCGGTTCGCTGGCGTGCGTCACGTAGTGTCCTTCGGCGGCCGCATTACCGCGGTCGGCTTTCTCTCCACCATCCGCAACGCATCTCCCGAACTATTCCTGGGCAAACTGCAGGGCATGACCGATACCGGGTTGTTCAGTCGAGGCCATGGGCTGGTCACCCTGTTCGAGCGCCTCATCATGGATGCGGTGAATGCCGTTGCGTTCCCCTTGTTCGCGAAACAGATGCGCGAGGGCCAGGAAGTCACCGGTCTGTTTCTTCGCGCGGCAGCGCTCATCACCGTGCTCGGTTGGTCGTTCCTCGCTTGTCTGGGAATCCTCGCGTTCCCGATCATTCGGGTCTTGTACGGAACGCAATGGGATCAGGCCGTGGACCCCACGCGATGGCTCGCCGGCGCGATGATTCTTGCCGTGCCGGTCTATATTTGCCTGGCGCCAATGCTGGCGACCGGCGCCGTGGTCGCGGTCCTGCGCGTCGCCGCATTGTCGACTTTCGTCGGCGTGATCTGCGCCGGCACCGGAGCCTATTTCGGCTTGCTTCCGCTGAGCCAGCTGTTGATGCCCGCTGCCGCGATATCGAGCGCGTTGTGGTTGTACGCTGCAAAGACCTATGTAGGATTCAGCTGGTTCGGTCTTTCCCAAACGCTGGGCAAGAGCGCCGCCGTTGCGAGCGTCGCGGCCGCGGTTCCGCTCGCCGTGTCGATCGTCCTCGGATGGCGATCGAGCGAAATCGTCACGACACTTCTCGTCGCGGTACCCGGTGCAGCCGTCGGATTCTGCGCGGCGGCCTACGTGACGCGGCATCCGATCTGGGATGAGATCACGCGTGCCGTTGCGCTGCTCAAGGCGTAGGGCGATGGCCGGATCCTGCTTACGCTGCATTCTAGATGTGGTCCCGGCGTTGCACTCGCAACGGCGCGAGTGCACGCTACCATCGCCGCGAGATAGACTGCGGACGTAACCTATACTCGACTCCGGCAATGGGCCACGAATCATTCGACCGAAGCGGAACCGTCAAAAGCTCGTCCGACCGGGCCTTTGGGATCGTTTTTGCGACGTTGTTTGTGGTCGTCGGCGTCCTGCCGCTGTTTTCCGGCGGCGCCGTTCGCGTATGGAGCCTGGCTGTGGCGGCGATGTTTCTTGCCGCCGCATTATTGCGCCCTGCCCTGCTGGCCCCGCTCAACCGGCTCTGGACGCGCTTCGGGCTGTTGCTGCACAGAATCGTGAGTCCGGTGGTCCTCGGGATCATGTTCTTCGCCGTGATCACGCCGATGGCATGGATACGGCGTGCGCTGGGCAACGACCCACTTCGCCTTCGCTTTGACCGGGAGGCGCGCACTTATTGGGTAGACCGGCAGCCACCGGGACCGCCGCCCGAAACCCTTACCAACCAGTTCTAGGGAAAGGTGTCATGAGTCTGTTGATGGAACTGTGGCGTTTCATGCGTGTGCGCAAGAAGTTCTGGCTGCTGCCGATCCTGGTGGTGATGTTCCTGCTGGGCGGGCTGCTGGTGCTGGTGCAGGGATCGGCTGTCGCGCCGTTCATCTACACGCTCTTCTAGCGAGCGATGCGCGTCCTCGGGATCTCGGCCTTCTATCACGACAGTGCCGCTGCCGTCGTGCAGGATGGCGAGGTCATCGCCGCGGCGCAGGAGGAGCGGTTCACCCGCAAGAAGCACGACGCCGCGTTTCCCGCGAATGCGGTCGCGTACTGCATCCGCGAGTCCGGAACGTCGCTGGACGAATTCGACTGCGTCGCCTTCTACGACAAGCCTCTGCTGAAATTCGAGCGTCTGCTCGAGACCTATATCGCATTCGCCCCGCGCGGCTTCCAATCGTTCAGCATGGCGATTCCCGTCTGGCTGCGGGAGAAGCTGTTTCTCAAGAGCCTGCTGATTCGCGAACTCGAGAAGTTCGGGGAGGTGAAGGATCTCGAGCATCGACTGACTTTTTCCGAGCACCACTTGAGTCACGCCGCCAGCGCGTTTTTCCCGTCGCCTTTCCACGAGGCCGCGGTGCTGACCATGGACGGGGTCGGTGAATGGGCGACGACGTCGCTGGCGCACGGCAGCGGCAACAGCCTCGAGGTGCGCCGCGAGATTCACTTTCCACACTCGCTCGGGCTCCTCTATTCGGCCTTCACGTATTACACCGGCTTCAAGGTCAACTCGGGCGAATACAAGGTCATGGGTCTCGCCCCTTACGGCGAGCCGAAATACGCACAACTCATCTTCGAGCACTTGATGGATCTCAAGCCGGATGGAACATTCCGGCTTGATCTCGACTATTTCAACTACTGCACCGGCCTGACGATGACGAACGGCCGCTTCGATGCGCTTTTCGGCGGACCTCCACGCAACCCCGAGACCCGGCTGACGCAACGGGAGATGGACCTCGCCGCATCCATTCAGGCGGCGACCGAGGAGGTGGTGCTGCGCTTGACGCGCTCGATCGCCCAGGAGACGGGGGCCACCAACTTGTGCCTGGCCGGCGGCGTCGCGCTCAATTGCGTGGCGAACGGCAAGATATTGCGCGACGGCAGGTTCAAGGACCTATGGATCCAGCCGGCCGCAGGTGATGCCGGAGGCGCGCTTGGGGCCGCACTCTTTGCGCATTACGCCTACAAGGGCCAGCCGCGTCCGGCGCCCACCGGATCCGGCGACCGGATGAAGGGCGCCCTTCTCGGCCCAAGTTACACGCAGGACGAATGCGAGCAGCAACTGCTCGGGGCCGGCGCCCGCTTTCGCGTGCTCGACGAAGCCGAGATGATCACGTCCTGCGCGCGCGATCTTGCCGACGGGAAGGCGGTGGGCTGGTTTCAGGGGAGGATGGAGTTCGGGCCGCGCGCGTTGGGAGCCCGGTCCATACTGGGTGACGCCAGGTCGCCGACCATGCAGTCGATCCTCAATCTCAAGGTCAAGTACCGCGAATCGTTCCGCCCGTTCGCGCCTTCCGTCCTGCGCGAGCGCGTGGCGGACTGGTTCGAACTCGACTACGACAGTCCGTACATGCTGCTCGTCGCTGACGTGGTGCAGCAGCGGCGCAAGGCAATGACCCCCGAACAGCGCGCGCTGTTCGGCATCGACAAGCTCAACGTCGCGCGTTCCGAGATTCCTGCCGTCACCCACGTCGACTACTCGGCGAGAGTTCAGACTGTTCACGCCGATTCGAATCCGCGCTACCACGCACTGATCAGCGAATTCGAGCGCCTCACGGGCTGCCCCGTCATCGTGAATACGAGCTTCAACGTGCGCGGCGAGCCGATCGTCTGCACGCCGCACGACGCCTTCCGGTGCTTCATGGGCACCGAGATCGAGGTGCTGGCCATCGGCAATTGCTACCTCCGCAAGGATGAGCAGGACCCCGCGTTGCGCCAGAACTACGAGAGCAAGTTCCAGCCGGACTAGCGCGGGAGACGAGATTGACATCGGAGCTCCAGTCCGGTCAGACGCATCGCAAGACCTGGCGCCGTCGAGCCGGGCGCGTTGCGCTCATGGGCTTGCTCTTGTTGGCCTCGGTGGAGGTTGCCTTCCGGCTTTTCATGGCGATCCAGCTGGGGCCTCGCGCATTGTTGTATGGGACACCGCTCTTCCGACAGGAGATCAGCGTTGCCAGGCAGAAGCACACCGAGTGGCGGCGCGGAGTGGCACGGTCCGAAACCGACGATCCCGCGCAATCCCCGTCACGCCATGCCGATGTCCGGGCGGGCTATTCGAAATATTTTCCGCACGAGGCCAAGATCGATGTCGACGACGCCGGAAACCGATTCACGTACCGGCTCAACGGCCAGGGAATGCGGGGAGCCGATTTCGCGCCGCAAAAGGCCCCGGGCACGCTGCGGGTCATCACGCTCGGGGCATCGTCCACCGCGCCGTGCACGGCACGGAGGAGGACGTCGTCGTGTTCTGCGGGTCCGGGGTGACCGGGGCCATCGACAAGCTCCTCCGGGTGCTGGGGCTCGAACGCGCGCCCCGGACGCCCACCGTCGCCCGCCACGAGCGCCCCGTGGTGTTCGTCGGACCGTACGAGCACCATTCGAACGAGCTCCCGTGGCGCGAATCGGTCGCCGACGTGGTGGTCGTGGACGACGACGCGAGCGGCCGCATCGACGTCGAGGACCTGGAGGACCAGCTCGGCCGGTACGAGCACCGC
>Ga0207689_10000173_pt1 | contig 56390 bp, 46 predicted proteins | sample KBSMisM52_FD_184312 | JGI IMG/M metagenome (GOLD analysis project Ga0207689, IMG submission 184312) | Miscanthus rhizosphere microbial communities from Kellogg Biological Station, Michigan, USA - KBS Miscanthus M5-2 (SPAdes) (version 2) | ecosystem: Host-associated > Plants > Roots >...
GGCGCAGGAGTCCTGCCAGTACGCTGTCAGCAGGGGAGTTTATCATCGCCTTCGCCCTGCACTCATGACCCATTCGTTGGGTCGCTCCCGGAGAATCCCAATGGCCACGACCCAGATCATGAAATCCACCCCCGTATTGATCGTCGAGGCGATCGAACCGAGCCTGCCGTTCTGGCAGGAGAGGCTGGGGTTCGCGCGACCAGTCGAAGTCCAGGACGGCGAACGCCTCGGCTTTGTCATATTGACGAACGGCGCGGTCGAGATCATGTATCAGACCAGCGCATCCGTGGCCAAGGATTCCGCCGCGCACAGCGCCGCTTTCCACGACGACAAGACGTTCCTCTTTGTTGAAGTGGACGATATCGATGCCCTGGCCTCTGCATTGAAAGGTTTCGAAATCGTCATGCCGCAGCGCGAGACCTTTTACGGTTCGACCGAAATCGGCTATCGCGAGCCGGGCGGCCACTTCGTCACGTTCGCGCAATTCAAGCGGTGAGCACGGCATGAACGCGCGATAAATCCGCACGCCGTTCTAGAGCACCACCTCCGCACCGGCGATGAGACATTGAGCGGACGCGCCTCGGTTCGAGTGGACGCGTTCGACCAGATATTTGGACTGCCGACTGACTTTACGTTCAGTTTTTCCCGGTTGGCCCTGCGCGGTCCGGGCGTCAGCTCGGATGCGGGCGGCTCCGTGCACACGCTGATGAATATCTTGGCCAAAGCCGAAACGACGACGGACAACATTGTTTACTTGAACAATTTCACGGGCGGCATGACGAAAACCGAGAATTTCGTCTACGTGACCGTGTACGACAGCATCCTGTCCCCGAACTCGGGCACCACGACCGCGAACGGTCGTTTGTTCGACAGCGTCCAGGGATACGTGGACGTTGCGACGGTCACTCCGTTTTTCTTCGGCGGCGTGTCCGATAATTTTCCGCGCAGCGGGCAAATGCTGATGACGGCAGGAGGAAACCGCTCGGCGCGGGTGACGGCGCTTTCCGGCACGCTCGCGGCGTTGGCGCTGGATCTCGACGCCGACAACATCTTCGAGGTCAACGCAACGCTGAAATGGACCGAACTGGCCGGCGCAGCGGGAGCCGACCTCGCGGACAGCGATCACGATGGCATGAACAACAGCTGGGAAACGGCCCACGGGCTGGATCCGAACAACCCGGCCGATGCGGCGCTCGACAAGGATGGCGATGGCGCCAGCAACCTCGTGGAATACCTCGCGGGCACGGATCCAGGCGGTGGCTCCGCGCCGCCGCCCGTCAATCTCTCACTGATCATGAGCGGTTCCCAGAACCCCGCCGCCATCGGCGCCGACCTCTTTTATACGTTGCTCGTGAGAAACAACAGCGTCGACAATCTGGCCGACAATGTCGTGGTCACGGATACGCTGCCCGCTGGCGTCACCTTCGTGTCTGCAATCCCGCAACGCGGCGTTTGCACCGGCACGGGCCCGGTCACCTGCAACCTCGGCAGGTTGACTCTCACGGATACGGTAGCCGTCACGATTCACGTCACGCCAACCACGGAAGGCGTGATTACCAACAATGCCACCGTCACCACCACTTCTTTCGATCCGGATCCGGCTAACAATAGCGCCTCCAGCGCGACGACGATCGGCAGGTCCACCGCGGTGATCCAGAATCTGATCGACAATGCGGCGGCCGGCGCTGTCGTGCCGGTTGCCGCGGGAACTTACGTTGGCAACCTGAATTTCAACGGCAAGAACGTCACGCTGCAGAGCGTGGCCGGGCCCGCGAACACGGTGCTCGACGGCGGCCAGACAACCATCGGTCCGGGAGGCGGGATCAAGGGGTTCCATATCATCGTGAGATCCACGCTCGCGATGTCGGTGATCGGGTCAGGATCCCTGGTCTCCGGGAATATCTTCGAAGGAATCAGCGTCGGCACCGGCGTCAACGCACAGGCGATTGTGGGCAACGTCGCATCGCCCACGATTGAGAGAAACATCTTTCGAAATATTCCCTGCAATTCCCCGACGTTGTCGGTCGTTGGATTCGTGAATAACTCATCGCCCGTCATTACGAACAATGTGTTCGAGAACAATCCATGCAGGGCGATCGATTTGACCCTTCCCCAACTCAATACGCCGCAGGTAGTGAACAATACCTTTGTTGGCAACGCCGTGGCCATCCATGTCGATCGTCGTGTCCCGCAAACTACCCAGGTCTATCGCAACAACCTCATTGTCCAAAACGGGGTGGGCCTGGAAATCGAATTAAGTTCAACCGATGCGGACAACCCGGTGTGGATGAACAACCTCGTTTTCGGCAATACGGCCGACTATGTGGGAACCGCCAGTCAGACGGGAACGGGCGGGAACATTTCGTCTAACCCGCTTTTCGTAAGTGGCGGTGCCGGTGACTACCATCTCCTACCCGGTTCTCCAGCGATCGACGCGGGCAGTGCCGCTGGGGCGCCGGGGGTTGACCTGGACGGGTCGCCCCGGCCTGTCGACGGAAACGGGGATTCGACCGCAGCGTTCGACATCGGTGCCTTCGAAGCACACTAGGCGCCGACGCGGTATTTCAACGTCACATCCGTGGTTTCTATCGGAGACCACGGGTAGAAACTGCATGTCCGAAAATGGCTAGCGCGCCCGCCCGGCAACAGGCACCATGCGCGCATGCAACTCGATCCTGAAAGCTGTTACCAGGCGCTGGTAAGCCGCGATCCGCGTTTTGACGGCCTGATGTATGTGGGCGTGTCTTCCACCGGCATCTATTGCCGGCTCATCTGCAACTCGCGGCGGCCGTTAAAACGGAACTGCACGTTCTACCCGAATGCGGCGGCAGCTGAACAGGCCGGGTTCCGGCCCTGCCTGCGCTGCCGTCCCGAGATCGCTCCCGGCAATGCGCTCGTCGATTCGCACAACCGCCTTGCGGTGGCGCTTGGACGCCGCATCGAAGAGGGTGCGCTGAATGAAATCAGCGTGCCTGCGCTTGCGGCGCAGATGGGCATCAGCGACCGTCATCTGCGGCGCGTGATCCAGGAAGAATTCGGCGTCCCGCCGAACAAGCTGCTGGAGACCCAGCGCTTGCTGACTGCGAAACTGCTGCTGACCGATACGTCGATGCCGGTCACCGACATTGCATTCGCGAGTGGCTTTGCCAGCTTGCGGCGCTTCAACGACGCCTTCAAGAACAACTACCGGCTGAATCCGAGTCAATTCCGGCGCGGCACGGCGCCCTCGAAGGCGGCGAGCCGTTTCGTTTTCGATCTTGGCTACCGCCCGCCGCTCGATTGGGAGGGGCTGTTGCATTTCCTGGACAAGCGCCTTTACGCGGGCGTCGAAGCGATCGTGGGAAGTAGTTACCTTCGCACCGTCAGCATGGGTGGACGCAGCGGCTGGATTCGCGTTTTGCCAAGCTCGCGCCGTCATGCCCTTTCTGTCGAAATTGCCCCGGAAATGGGGCGCTCGATTCCCGCAATTCTCACGCGCGTGCGCAATTTGTTCGACCTGCGGGCAGAGCCGGAACGCATCGCTCAACGCTTGGGAAAGCTCGCCGTCCTGTGCCCCGGATTGCGCCTCCCCGGCGCATTCGACGGTTACGAGGTCGCGATCCGGGCGGTGCTCGGACAGCAAATCAGCGTCAAGGCGGCGACGACGCTCGCCTCACGCTTCGCAGCCTCGTTCGGCGAGCCTGTCGCGACGCCCTTTGCGGAACTGCGTTTGCTGATGCCCACACCGCAGCGCGTCGCCAAGGCCTCAGTCGAAGCGATGATGAAGATAGGCGTGACTTCCGCGCGTGCGCGCACGCTTCTTGGCGTCTCACGTGCAATGGCCCGCAACCCGCACCTGCTGGAGCCCGGTGCCGACGTCGAACAGGCGATCACGCGGCTCAAGGCATTGCCGGGCATCGGCGATTGGACTGCGCAGTACCTCGCGATGCGTGCGTTTGCATGGCCGGACGCTTTTCCCGCAACCGATCTTGGCATTCGCAAAGCGCTGGGCATCGACGACGAGCGCAAGATCCTGACACGCGCGGAAATATGGCGCCCCTGGCGCGGCTATGCCGCCATGCATTTATGGAGAACCCTCGCATGACTGCTTTTTACACGACATTCGACAGCCCGGTCGGCCCGCTGCTCCTGATGTCCGACGCAACGTCGATCACCGGTCTGCACACCGAGAATGACAAACACCGTCCCCCTGTCCGGCCAGAATGGGTCCGCGACGATGGCATGCCGCTCTTCGCACAGGCGGTAGCGCAGCTGCGCGCCTATTTCGAAGGCGCGCTCACCGCGTTCGATTTGCCGTTGGCCCCGCACGGCACCGACTTCCAGACCAGGGTATGGCGCGAGCTTTGCAACATCCCGTTTGGCGAGACGATCTCATACGCGGAACTGGCGCGCCGCATAGGCAGGCCGGGTGCTTCGCGTGCGGTGGGTCACTCGAATGCGCGAAACCCGATCTCGATCGTCGTGCCTTGTCATCGCGTGATTGGCGCGGACAAATCCCTGACGGGCTATGCCGGCGGGCTGGAACGCAAGCGCGCACTGCTCGAACACGAAGCGCGCGTCAGGGGATTTGCAGGCCGGATTCCGGCGCAGCCACAAGGGGAATTTGCCTTCGACATGCGCGCCCGCGAGCCGATCGATCCATTCGGCCGCAGCGCGCAAGGTTTTCCCGGCAACCAGGAATCAGGCAGTCAGTGATGGACCTTGTCGTGCGAGGTCCAGTCGACGTCGCAGCAAATCACGAAGAGCTTTTCTTCCATTCGCGTCGCGATTGAAAAAGTCACGCAGTGCGGATAGCCCGTCAGGGAGCAATATTGCCGCGTGACTTGCACCACCTGCGGCTCTTTGATGGCCCTGCGGAAAAAATCCCTGCGCGACCACTCCCCCGCCGGCCGGCCTGCGAGGCCGTTAAAATCCACTCCCCGCGCGGTCGGGGCATTGGGTGAAACAACGTCCGCGCCGATCTGCCTGCCCTCGGCGTCGAGCATGAAGCAGCGGATGGTGCTGGGAATTTTCAGGATTTCCTGGCAGCGCGCGGCAAATTCATCCGTCGTCTTGACCGCCAAAGCAATATTTTTCAACGCGTTGATGAACGGATGGCGTTGCTCCCGGTAGCGGCTGATTTCCACCGGCGATGCATTGCGCAGATTCTTGATTTGCGAGGAATACAATGCTTCGTCCTCGAGAGAAAGTCTGGCCGACGTCTCGGCCTGCCTGACCGGCACATACTTTTTCTTGTAGTTACCCCAGACACCGTTCAGCAGTTCCCGCGGCGGCTGATAGTCGCGGACGGTTTCCTGCAACGGACCGAAGAAATATCCGCTGCCGAAATCGGCATCCGTATCGATTGCGATCAAAGCTTCCGTTTCCGATTCGATGCCCTCCATCAGCACGAGCGTGCCCATTTCGTGAAGTAACGATACGGCGCGCGGCAGAATTTGGCGGACTCGCTGCTCGGCGACGGTTCGGGCGATCATCGATCGGCCGATTTTCACGACGGCCGGCGCGGTGTGCCAAACGGAATCCAGATTGGTGTTGTCGACGCCGAAATCATCCACGGCAATCAGGCAACCGAGTTCACGATAGGCACCGATGGCGTCGTCGAGGCGTTCGTTCTCCAATGCCGAGCCAGGAATGTCAATCATGATCCGGTCCGCGGAGGCGCCGTAATGACGAAACAGCTCGGCCAGGAATTCAGCGCCGGCGCTGTAGTCCACGAAGACCTCCGGATGAAGATTGATGAGCAACAAGCCCTTCGAGGCATTGCCAGTGAAGAAATTGTGGACGTGCATCGTTGCCGAGAGCAAGTCCAGCATCGCGGTTTCCGCATAGTTCTCCACGGGTCCAAAAAGGATTTCCGGAGATACCGGCTTGCCATTCGGATCGTAGCCGCGCAGGTTCGCTTCGAAACCGATTACCTCCTTGTGCGGCAAGCCAAAGGTCGGTTGAAAGACAGTCCTCAACTCCAGATCGTTGAACCATCCGCGCGCGAACCCGGATTGTTCGGTAATCATGCTTTTAATAAAGTCCAGGGTATAACCCCGTGTAGGAGCATTCATGACAATCCTCTGACCGTGGGCTTACATTTCAATATCATTAGGCCTGTATTTCTTTTGAATATCAATGCTCGAGGACTTGACCGCCCGCTGCGCACCATGACGATTCGTCCGACAGTCGGACCTGGGCGTCCGTCGCGTGGCTCAATCATGGTTCGCTTGCATTGCCTGATTCAGGGCACCAATTTTCCTCGCGATGGTCACATCGCGTGGCTGCCGACCGATTCGGCAAATTTCAGTCATTCGGATAGCGGGAGTTCCCATGGCAGGCAGCATCAAGATCCTCGGCATTGCAGGGAGCCTGCGCAAGGCATCCTTCAACAAATCCGCATTGCGCGCTGCTCAGCAACTGGTGCCCGAAGGGGCCTCGCTCGATATTTTCGACATTGACGGCCTGCCCGGCTTCAATCAGGACGACGAACGGAGGCCACCCGCCAAAGTCGTCGAAATGAAAGCCAAGATCCGCGCGGCCGATGCGATCCTGTTGGTTACGCCGGAATACAATTATTCGATCCCGGGCGTGTTGAAGAATGCAATTGACTGGGCATCGCGGCCTTATGGCGACAGCGCGTGGATTGGCAAACCCGTCGCGGTAATGGGAGCGTCGGTCGGCGTCATTGGCACGGCCCGCGCGCAATACCACCTGCGCCAGGTGTTCGTGTTCCTGGACATGGATCCAGTGAACCAGCCTGAGGTAATGATCAATGCGTCGAAGAGCTTCGACGATCAAGGCAATCTGACCGATCCGACGACCAAGGACCTGATCGGCAAACTGCTGACCGCCCTGGTAAAGAAAGCCACCCGCTACAAGGCTTGAAGCGAGGAAGCACCGGCAGTGTGTGAGCCGCACTTCAGGAAATCGGATCGCCAGGCGGCACCGGGTTAGCCTTCGCGACCAATCTGGCCAGTCGCGACAGCCGCGGATCGGCAATGCCGGCGGCTTCGAGGCTGGTTGCAGTGTTGATCAGGTATTCGGCACAACTGCCGTACGCGCCGTGGGCTCTGAGCGCGATCGACACAATCTGCCGGTCGTCCAGCTTGCCGGCATAGCCGGGCTTTAACCGGTTGACCACGAAAGCGATTGCGCGTGTGTTGGTCCCGTCAATATCGATATTGATCCATTTCGGCATGTAGGTGCCCGCGACCATCTCCCGTCGCCAGAGAATGGCCAGTTCCGCTGCAAACCGGTCATCGTGCATCCGGTATGCGACACCCTGGCAGGAACCGCCCTTGTCGAGAGCCAGCACCAGCCCCGGAAGTTCGGGCGTACCGCGATTGATCTTCGACCAGACGTAAAAGCCACGGTGGTAGCCGCGCACTCGCGCCCGGCGCCGCTCCGCGTACTCCAACAACGGATTCCATATCAGCGAGCCATAGCCGAACACCCAGATCGGCCGGCCCTTCGGGTGCGTTGCCAGCGTAGCGGCGAGCGAGGCGGCCACCTCCTCGTCGGACATGAGCAGGTGGCCGTGGCCGGCGTCCCGCACTGCCTGCCGGACCCCGTCTTTCTCCAGAACGGAGCGATCTACCTTCGATTTCACGTCTGTCTTCCCGTTACAGATGGCATGGTGCCATAGCCGCGGCAGGGACGAACATCTGCTACTGTTTGCGGGACGCTGGAGGCAGCGGGAACCGGTAGAGCCGGGGGAAAAAACGAACATGGGTAGATTGCAAGTTCGCCGCGCCGGGCGTTTTTACTTGCCCGCATTGCTCGCGATATGCGTTGCCTTGCTGCCGGCCTGCGCCCATCGCAACGCAGTCGTGAAGGACGCACCCCTTGAGGCGGCGCCGGTCGGTACACCGTATGCAGGTTTTGCGATGGGAGCAGACGCCGACGGCAACGCAATCGTGGTCGACATCATCGCGGGACCAGCGGCGTTGGCCGGCCTGCAGCCTGGCGACAAAATCGAGAGCGTGGACGGCGAGAAGGTGGAAGCGCAACGCCTGCTGGAAATAATCCGGCGGTCAACCCCGGGCAAGCGCTTGCCGATGCGCATCGTTCGCGCCGGCCGCGTGATGGATCTCGCTCTTGTCGTTGGTGACCTCGCGCAATGGGCTGCGCCGTCCTCTTATCCCTCGCGTATTCCCTACACCGAGCCCGCACCCCGCAGCGCTCCGGTCTGGCTGGACACTGTGGAAGCCAAGGTGGCATCCGCTGCCCCGGCGCTTGCGCCGTCACGTGAGCGCCTGCAAAAGATGCTGCGGGATCTCGCCCGCGACGACAGGGGCTTCAACAATATGCGCCTGGTCCGCCAGGCGCTGGCCGACCCCGGCACATTGATCGGCTGGGAACAGCGCCTCGTCCGCGATATGGAGCCGGGCGTTGCTCGGGGCAATCTGGTGCCGCTACTTTGCGAAATCCTGGTTCTCGAATGCAGCGCCATCCATCTTGTTACGCCGGGTGCGGGCGCGACGCCCTCCCTTGCGGAGTTCGCCGGATCGATAGCCGCGGCGAACCGGCGCGTGCGCGAGTCCTTCTCTGGCGTGGAGCCGCGCGATCGATTGTTCGGTGATTTGCGCTATCTGCTGCAACAGACGGCTACCAAGCGGACGTTGATCGGGCAGCCGGACGCGTTGAACGGAATCCGCGCGATGCAGGAAAGCATGCGCATCGATTTCGCCGCGCTGCTCGATGCTTTCGATCAACTAATCGTTACCGCCTCGCACGTGCCGGACGCATCCGGGGGCGCGCCGCGCAAAATTCCAGCAGACCTGGCCGCGTTGGTCGAAGGCGAGATTCTCGACTACGCGCAGGTTGACGGCGGCTACGTGGTCATCGGTGGACCGGGACCCAACCATTACCGCATGGACCGGCTCTACGCGGTCATCGATACCGGGGGCGACGACCGCTATACATGGGGTGATGGCATACCCCTGGCAACACAGATCGTGATCGATCTCGCGGGCAACGACCGCTACGAGGCCCGCGTCGGCGGGCCGGGCGCAGGCTGGCTCGGCGTGTCGGTATTGATCGACATGGGTGGAGACGACACCTACGTCAGCGCGCTCGGCGGCTGCGGTGCCGGGGCGTTCGGCTTCGGCTTGCTGTTGGACGCCGCCGGCGCCGACACTTACCGTTGCGATGCGTGGTCCATTGGCGCAGGCATCTATGGCGCAGGCGTGTTGATCGATGCGGGGGACGGATGGGACACGTATATGTCGCAGAGTCTCAGCCAGGGTGTCGGCGGGCCCGCGGGCGTGGGCCTTCTGCTCGACGCGGGCGGCGATGATCTCTATCGCGCCAACGGACCCGAGGTAGCTTCGACGTACGGCACACCCACGACCTTCACGAGTTTCAGCCAGGGCGTGGGCTTCGGCATCCGCCCCTATGACCACGGGGGATTCGGGGCATTGATCGACTTTGGCGGCAACGATCGCTACGAGGGCGGCGAATTCAGCCAGGGTGGCGGCTATTTCTGGGGCGCAGGGCTGCTCCACGATTCGAGCGGCAACGACTTCCACTACGGCGGCCGCTATACGCAAGGATTCGCCGCCCATCAGGCGGCGGGACTCTTTTCCGACGCGATGGGGGACGACGTTTATTGGGCAATGCGCGCGGCAGCGCAGGGCGCGGCCTGGGATCAATCCGTCGCAATGATGTTCGACGGCGGCGGCAACGATTTCTATCGTGCCGAATCGCTGGCGCAAGGTGCCGCCGCGCAACAATCCATGGCCTGGCTGTTCGATGCCGGCGGAAACGATATCTATTGGGCCTCGGGCGCTTCGGTGCAAGGCGCTGCGGGCGACAACTCCTACCACTATCTCGTCGACGATCCGGTCGTCAGCCTCGGCGTGTTGCTCGATGCCGGCGGCGACGACCGCTATTCGTCCGGTCTGGCCAACGGCGAAATCCGCATCCGCCACACGCCCGGCAATCCCGAAAACGGTCGCGACAACAGCGGCGTGGCCATCGACGAAAGGCCTTAAGGCTGGTGCCCGCACCAAGCACGGGGGGGAATGGGGAATGGGAATGAGGAATGGGTAATAGCCCTTCACCCTTCACCCTCACCTCTCACCCTTCACCCCTCACCCATTGCCCATCGCCCGATCTGATCTGTCTCGCCCAGTCCTCCGCCAAACGAGCCAAGTACAATATCTGTTGCACTTGGCGAGTTTCGAGCGAAGCGGCCTAATTCCGCGTCCTGATGAAATATCCGGGCTAGACTTCCTCCTTCCAGAAAGTACCATCGAGAGAGCACACCCATGCCTTTTCTGACCACCGACGACGGCGTAAAGCTGCATTACGAGGAAAGTGGCTCCGGCACGCCGATCGTGTTCGTGCATGAGTTCGCCGGCGACTGGCGCACGTGGGAAGCGCAACTGCGCCATTTCTCGCGCCGCTATCGCTGCATCGCCTACAACGCCCGAGGCTATCCTCCTTCGGATGTGCCGGCGGATATGGAGCGCTATTCCCAGCAGCGTGCGCGGGACGACATTCTTGCCGTACTCGATGCACTCGGCATCGAGCGGGCGCACATAGTCGGCAATTCGATGGGCGGGTTCGCCGCGCTGCATTTCGGCATAGCTTACTCGCCACGCGCCCTTTCGCTCGTCATCGCCGGCTGTGGCTACGGCGCGCATCCGGACCAGTACGAATCATTCCAGATGCAGGCGCGTGAGTTGGCGAAAACCATGCTTGAAAAAGGCATGGCGCACATCGCGGCGACGTATGGCCATGGCCCGGGACGCCTGCCGCTGCGAGACAAGGATCCGCGTGGCTTTGCCGAGTTCATCCACCAGTTCTCGGAACATTCCGCGCAGGGTTCGGCCAACACCATGCTGGGCTACCAGGCCCGGCGTCCTTCGCTCTATAAACTGACCGCGGAGATGGCGCGCATCAGCGCGCCCGCACTGATCGTTGCCGGCGATGAAGACGACGTCGTGCTGGAACCTTCACTACTGATGAAACGGACCATTCCGACAGCCGGGCTCGTGGTGCTGCCCAAGAGCGGCCATATGACCAACCTTGAAGACCCCGCGCTGTTCAACCGCCTTTTGGAAGATTTCTTCCATCAGGTCGAGTCGGGACGCTGGCCAAAGAAACAGTGAATAGTGGCTCGTGATTAGTGGATAGGAAAAACCCAATTCGTCCGGAGACCATAGACTTTGTTGCGTCAGTTTCTGACCACTAACCATTAGCCACTAACCACTCATCATTCCCATGGAAGCCTTATCCCACCTCCGCGTAATCGACCTGACGCGCGTGCGCGCGGGACCGACTTGCGTCAAGCAGTTCGCGGACTGGGGCGCCGACGTCATCAAGGTCGAATTGCCCGACGGCGAGGACATGCTCGGCGAACGCCAGGGTTCGGATTTTCAGAACCTGCATCGCAACAAACGTTCGCTGACGCTGAACCTGAAGGATGCGCGCGGCGTGGAAGTCCTCAAGCGGCTTGCGAAAACGGCGGACATACTGGTGGAAAACTATCGCCCCGACGTCAAGCATAAACTCGGCATCGACTACGAGACGCTGGCCCAGGTGAATCCGAAGCTCATTTACGCCAGCATTTCCGGGTTCGGCCAGGACGGGCCATACCGCGACCGCGCCGGCTTCGACCAGGTTGCGCAGGGCATGGGCGGACTGATGTGGGTCACGGGTTTGCCGGGACACGGACCGGTGCGCGCTGGTATTCCGGTGGCGGACCTGAGCGCAGGGTTGTTTGCAGCACTCGGCATCTTGATCGCCTTGCAGGAACGCAGCCGTTCGGGCCGGGGTCAATGGGTGCAGAGTTCGCTGCTCTCTTCGATGATCGCGATGATGGATTTTCAGGCAGCTCGCTGGCTGGTCGAACGCGAAGTGCCGGGACAGGCAGGCAACGATCATCCGACCTCGATGCCAACCAGCGTCTATCCGACTGCGGACGGTTACGTAAATGTCGCCGCTTCAGGCAATCCGATCTTTGCGCGCATGGCCGAAGCATTCGGTGATTCAGGGCTGGCCAAACATCCGGACTACGCAAACGCAAGCCTGCGCTCGAAACATCGCGTAGCGCTAAATGCAGCGATTGCCGAACACACGCGTCGTTACACTTCGGCCAAGCTGATCGACCTGTTGGCTAAGGCCGGCGTGCCCTGCGGCCCGATTTACAAACTCGACCAGGTATTCGACGATGAGCAGGTGCGGCATCTGGGCATGGCGGTACCGGTGCCCAATCCACAAGGCGGCGAGATGACCCTGGTCGGACCCGCGATCAGTCTTTCGCGCACGCCATCGCGCATGAAACGCACGGCGGCCAAGGCCGGCGAGCACAACGACGAAGTCTTGCGCGAGCTCGGCTATGGCGACGCCGACATCGCCGATCTGCGCAGCGCAAATGTCATCTAATAATGATCAAAGCCTAAATCTCACCACGAAGAACACGAAGGACACGAAGAAGGGCAAGATCAAACCAGTTTATTTTTTCGAAGTAAGGATTCCACGCGTAATGTGATACGTGATAAGTAACAACTGCCACCATGACGACAGAGCACAACATCACAGAATCCTGATAAATTCAGATCAGTCTTTCTTCGTGTTTCTTCGTGTCCTTCGTGTCTTCGTGGTGAGAAGCATTCTGCTTGGAAAGTATTGTTGGAGATAACGCATGAGCAACGGTAAGCTGCGCGTCGAACGCGATGGGCCGATAGGCCGTCTGGTGCTGGACAATCCGGAGCGGCGTAATGCGATCGGAGCGGACATGTGGCGCGCAATTGCGCCCGCGATCGCCGCATTCAACGCCGACGCTTCTGTGCGTTGCATCGTGATCCGTGGAGAAGGCACACAGGCGTTCGCAGCGGGTGCAGACATTTCCGAGTTCGAGAAGAACCGCGCCAGCGAAGGTGATGTCAAGGAATACGAAGCCGCAACCTCCGCTGTCCATCACGCCATCGAGTCGGTTCCCAAGCCGGTCATCGCATTGATTCACGGTTTCTGCGTCGGAGGCGGTCTCGCAGTGGCCTTGTCCTGCGACCTGCGTTACGCGGACCAATCGAGTCGTTTCGCGATTCCCGCCGCGCGCCTCGGCCTGGGTTATGGCGCCCATGGAACCGGCCGGCTCGTAGCAACAGTCGGCCATGCCGCCGCGCGTGAAATCATGTTCAGCGCGCGACGCTACAGCGCTGACGAAGCGCTGGCCATGGGACTGGTCAACCGCGTGCTGCCTGACGCGGATCTGGACCGATTTGTGCACGACATGGCCATGGAGTTGGCTGGGAATGCGCCGCTGACTATCGCTGCGTCGAAAGCAGTCATCAACGCCGTTGCCGAGCCGACTGGCGATTTTTCCGCCGCCGAGGAGGCGGTGGCTCGCTGCATGAGAAGCGAAGACTATGTCGAAGGCCGGCGCGCCTTCATGGAAAAGCGTCCGCCCGTGTTCAAAGCAAAATGAGCGCAGTTGCGATCCGCAGTCACGGATCTCTCGGCCGGCAAGTCGATGCGATGCTCAAGCATGCGACCGATGCCGGCGACGTGCCTGGGGTGGCTGCCATGGCGAGCGTCGGCGACTCCACGATCTATGAGGGGGCTTTTGGCACGCGCAGACTCGGCAGCGCGAAACCAATGACGATCGACACCGTGGTGTGGATCGCCTCCATGACCAAACCGGTTACTTCCGCCGCGGCCATGCAGTTGGTCGAGCAGGGCCGGCTACAGCTCGACGAGCCCGCCGCGCGCTGGGCGCCGGAGCTGGCCAGCGTGCAGGTGCTCGAAGGGTTCGACGCAGCGGGCATGCCGCAGCTGCGTCCGCCGAAACGCTCCATTACCTTGCGTCACCTCCTCACGCACACTTCAGGCTACGGCTACGGAATGTGGAACGCGCCGATCGCCCGCTACATGGAACTGATGGGCCTGCCTGGAACGGCGAGTTGCCAGAATGCGGCGCTGCGCCTGCCGCTGTTGTTCGATCCAGGCGAACGCTGGAACTATGGCATCAACATCGAATGGGTCGGCAAAATCGTCGAGGCTGCAAGCAGCACTACGCTCGGCGAATATATGCGCAAGAACCTGTTCAGCCCGCTGGGCATGGACAGCACCGGCTTTAGAATCACCCCCGCGATGCGCAAGCGGATGTCGCGTATGCACGAGCGAGATGCAAGCGGCGTGCTCTCCACCAGTGATTTCGAATTGCCACAGCAACCCGAATTCGAACTCGGCGGCGGCGGGTTGTATTCCACCGCCCCCGATTACCTCGCGTTCATGCGCATGATCCTCAATCGGGGCAGCAGCAATGGCAACCGCGTGCTGAAGTCAGAGACAATTGAAATGATGTCGCGCAATCATATGGGCGGCCTGCGCGTCACGCCCATGATTACGACCGATGCGTCACGATCGAACGATGCCGAATTCTTTCCAGGCGCGCCCAAGAGCTGGGGCCTGGGCTTCATGATCAACCACGAAAAAGCCCCGACCGGACGCTCGGCTGGCAGTCTTGCCTGGGCCGGTTTGTCGAACTGCTATTTCTGGATTGACCCGGCACGCAATGCCGGCGGCGTTTACCTCACTCAGATCCTGCCGTTTGCCGACGCGAAATCGCTGCCGCTATTTCTTGATTTCGAGACCGCGGTCTACCGATCGCTATAAAACATGCCTGCGATACCCGCCGAAGACGTTGCGAAACTGCGCGGCATCATCACGCAGTATTTCTCTTCGCGCGCCCTGTACGCTGCGGCGGCTCTCGATGTCGCCGATGCGCTGGCCGGCGGCGCGAAGAACATCGATGAACTTGCACTCGCGGTCGGTGCCCATGGCCCATCGCTATACAGGTTGCTGCGATTGCTCGCCGCATCCAGGATCTTTCGGGAGGACGAGGGCAAACGGTTTTCGAACACGCCCTTGTCGGAACTGCTTCGCGCGAACGTTCCGGGATCGTTGCGCGACCTGGTAATGCTATTCGGAGATGAAACTTCATGGCGCTCCTGGGAAGGCATCCTGCATGCCGTGCGGACCGGCGAAGCGCCGTTCGAACACATCTATGGCGAGAAATTCTTCGACTTCCTGCAGGACCACGCGGATACCGCGGCGATGTTCGACCGGGCCATGGCCAGCTCATCCTCGACCACCAACGCGGCCGTCGCCGAAGCCTACGATTTTTCCGGACTCGGCACGGTGATGGACGTCGCCGGCGGCACCGGATCGGCGCTCTGCAGCATCCTGAAAGTCACACCCGGCCTGCGCGGTATCGTGTTCGACCTGCCGCACGTGGCGCAACGCGCACGCGAGTTCATCGCCGCGCAGGGACTAGCGGATCGCTGCGAATTCGTCGGCGGCAGTTTCTTCGAATCGGTGCCCGCCGGCGCCGATGCTTATTTCATGAAGCATATCCTGCATGACTGGGGCGACGCCGAATGCGCGCAGATACTCGGCGCCTGCCGCAGCGCGATGTCCCCGGCAGCCCGATTGCTGATCTGCGAACGCATCGTGCCGGAGGGTAACGAACCTTCGTCGGCCAAGCTGATCGACCTGCATATGCTGATGACCAACCATGGCGGCAAGGAGCGCACTGAGCAGGAATATCGGCAGCTACTGGTAGCGGCCGGCTTCGGATTGCCGCGCATCGTTCCAACCAGTTCGCCTTGGAGCGTGATCGAGGCCACACCGGCAGCGGCGTCGGCGAGGGCAAGAGCAAAAGGCTAAAAGACGCGCCAAGCTACGCCACTTGGACGCATTGCGCATCGATCCTCACATGAAAAAAGAATTCAATTTCGGAAACGAAGCGGCGAGGCGTGTCGAAGCGGTCTACCAGGTTCCGGACGTGGTCGCGCAACGGGCGGAGACGCTGCGCATCCTGGCTCTGAAACCGGGGGAACGTGTGCTCGATATCGGCTCGGGGCCGGGATTGCTGGCGGGCGAGATGGGCGCGGCAGTCGGCGCGTCCGGTGAGGTTCATGGAATGGACCCCAGCGAAGCCATGCTGGCCCTGTCGCAACGACGCTGTGCCGAAATGAGCTGGATCCGGTTCCGCAAGGCCGACGCCGCCGCGCTGCCTTTCGATGACGAATATTTCAACGTTGCGGTCTCGACGCAGGTGTATGAATACGTGGCGGACATGAATGCCGCGCTCTCGGAATTGCATCGTGTACTGCGCCCAGGGGGACGCGCGCTGATCCTCGACACCGACTGGGATTCGATTGTCTGGCAGTCGTCAGACCGCCCACGCATGGAACGCGTTCTGAATGCCTGGGAAGAACACCTTTTCGATCCGCGTCTGCCGCGCAGTCTGGCGCCGCGTCTGAGAAACGCCGGCTTCACAGTGCGCCTGCAAGGTGTGATTCCACTGCTGAATCCGGTTTTCGACCCCAACACCTACAGCCACTCTCTTCTGGAACTGATCGAATCCTTCGTCCCCGAGAGGCAGGGCCTCACACGCGCCGATGCCAAGGCGTGGGCGGATGATTTGAGGAAACTCGGCAAGAACGGCGAATATTTCTTCAGCCTTAACCGCTACTACTTTCTGGCGGACAAACCAAAATCTGCATTGGTCGCGGCTCCGTCCGACGGATGATGTTGACTAGTGCTGTTGGAGCAAAGCCAAATGCGCGGCAAATGTCTCTGTGAAGCAGTTTCGTTTGAAATTGTTGGGGTCATCCCAAAGCTGTATCAATGCCATTGCTCCTTGTGCCGCAAGCAAGGGGGCTCCATTTCGAATACCGCTACTGTTGTCGCAGCCGAAAATTTCCGCTGGCTTTCCGGTAAGGAACAGATTTCTTCGTTTGTCAAACCAACCGGCTTCCGCTCCGATTTCTGCTCGACGTGCGGTTCTACCGTGCCCAATCCACTGAGAAGTACGCCGTATGTCTGGGTGCCCTCGGGTATGTTTTATGGGTCTGAGAAATTAGAAATCGCCGTGCATTTGTATGTCGGCTCCAGAGCATCATGGGACACAGCCCCGCTTTCAGGCACGCTATATGAAACCATGCCTGAAATCCTCAGCTTTATAGAGGAATTGCACCAGAATGCCAGCTGACCATCAGCCCAGCGCTTCCGCATTGAGCACGCGGGTCGGTGCGCCATCGAGGAAGGCCAGCACGTTCTCGATCGACTCCCGGTAGAACTGCACATAGACTTCGCGCGCGCAATAGCCGAGGTGCGGCGTCAACACCGTGTTCGGCAGGCTGCGCAGCGGATGGTCCGCCGACAAGGGTTCCTGCGCGAACACGTCCAGTCCGGCAATCAATTTGCCGGTCTTCAGCCTTTCCACCAGCGCCGCCTCGTCCACCAGCGGCCCGCGCGATGTGTTGATGAGGATCGCGCCGGATTTCATTTTGGCGAGATCCTGCGCGCCGAGGATGCCGCGCGTGCGGTCCGAAAGAACCAGATGAAGGGAGATCGCATCGGATTGGCCGAGCAGAGTCGCCTTGTCAACCATCCGCGCGCCTGCTGCCTTGGCCTTTTCCTCGGTGAGGTTCGCGCTCCAGGCTATGATCTGCATGCCGAGCGCAACGCCATAGCGCGCCATCCTGGAACCGATCTTGCCCAGACCGATGATGCCGAGCGTCTTGCCGTCCAGCACCTCGCCTGCCGGGACGCCTCCCTGGAATCCGCCCTTGCGTATCGAGGCATCGCCCCGGTTGATGAATCGGGCGGCGGACAACAGAAGTCCCAGTGCGATCTCGGCGGTGGCAGCACCGGATTTCTCGCCTCCCGTATGGCAAACCGGAATGTGGCGAGCGTTCAGGGTATCGAAATCCATCGTCCAGGTTCGCCCTCCGGTCAGCGCGATCATGCGCAGCTTCGGCAGCCGGTCGAGGAGTTCTTTCGAAAATTTCGTGCGCTCGCGCATGGCGATGATGATGTCGAATTCGCCGAGTGCTTTCGCGAGCTTGTCCGAGCCGGCGAAAGGTTCCTCGAGAAAAACGATGTCGGCCTTCTGCTGCAGCTTCGACCAGTCGGCGCTTTGTTTCGCTACGCCTTGCCAGTCGTCCAGAACCGCGATGCGCATTTTGTCTTCCTTCATGGCTCAGCCCTCGGGAAAGTCCGCGCCGAGCGTAACGGATTCCCATCGCCGCAGGCTTTCACTCAATGTATCCAGCTTCTCCCGGACGCGTTTGAGCCCGTCCTTGCCGAGCACGAGATTCAACGGCGGCGTGGGCGACTCCACCACGCGGATGATCGCTTGCGCCGCGCGCGCCGGATCGCCGGCCTGCCTGCCGCTGTAGCCGCTGATCTGCGCGCGGCGCGCGCCCGACGTTTTGGCGTAGGCCTCGATCGGATTGCTCACCTGCTTGAGCGAACGCCCGGCCCAGTCGGTCCGGAACGGACCCGGCTCCACCACGGTGACGCGAATGCCGAGCGGTTCGACTTCCTTTGCCAGCGCTTCGGACAGACCTTCCACGGCGAATTTGCTGGCGTTGTAGTAGCCCGCGCTCGGATTGCCTATCAAACCGCCGACGGAGGAGATGTTGACGATGTGTCCACGCCCGCGTGCGCGCATGCCGGGCAGCACACGGCGGATGAGCGCGCTGAGCCCGAAGAAATTGGTTTCGAACATATCGCGGAACTTCTGCTCCTCGCCTTCCTCGACCGCCGCCAGGTAGCCATAGCCCGCATTGTTGACCAGGACGTCGATGCGGCCGAATGTCTTTTCGGCGGCGGAGACTGCCAGCTTCATCTGGCCGAAGTTGGCGACGTCAAGTTGAGTGGCAAGGGATGAGTGTGGAAACGGCGCTACGATGTCCTGAACCTGGGCGACATTGCGCGCGGTGACGACAGCGTTGTGACCGTGCCGGAGTACGGCTTCGGCCAGGGCGCGGCCAAGGCCGGTCGAGCAACCGGTGATGAACCAGACAGGGGAAGTATTGGCGTTGGGTTGCATCGTCGACTCCTGTGGGATGGCAAGACCAGCGTAGTGCCGTCGTAACGAAAGATTATCGCCGAAATTGGACCAAGCGGACGCCAGCGGTTCCCGGCGCACCTCAGACCGTTGTGCAATTCAGCTAGGTCAGTATCTTGTAGTATTGGTTATCAATTCCGTGGAGCAACTTCGTGCTGACCGCGTATCTGCGAAAAGCATTCCGAAGGGCCGGGAATGGCATTGCATCAGGTGACTTTGTGCGGCGTTCGCCTTCTCATACTGTTGTTCTTGTGTTGTTTGGTTTCATGGCTCCGATGGCCTCAGCGGCTGAGGGACTCTACTCGCCCGCGCAGGCGCTGCGCGGCGAGGAAACTTATCAACAGTTCTGCTCTGCGTGCCATGGCGCGCGGCTCCAGGGCACGCCTGCAGCGCCGCTTACCGGCGAAGCTTTTCGCGGGCGCTGGGAAGACGGCAAGCATACCCTCGACGATTTGTACTACATTATTCGCAGTCTGATGCCGAACAACGCTCCGGGGTCGCTCAGCAAGTCGCAGTATGCGGATGTGGTGGCGTTCATCCTCAAGGTCAACAACTATCCGGCGGGCGAAGAGGAACTCGTTCCGAAAGCGCCAGAGATGAAAGCGGTTACGCTGCAGCCGCATTGAGACCCACCTCTCCCCGGCCCTCTCCCCCCAAGGGGCGGAGAGGGAGAAAAGAATCCCGGGGTTTGATGGCAAAAAGAACTAACGGGAGGAATCATGAAAAGATATGCCGTAGCGCTGCTTGCATTCATATTGCCGAGTCTTGTTTTCGCGGCGACCGGGCCGACGCAGGAGGAACTCAACAATGCGGCGAGCAGCACTGAATGGCTGCTGCCCAATCACGACTACGCTGGCGTGCGCTATGTGAATCTGGACCAGATCAAGCCTGGCAACGCTGCATCGCTGCGTCCCGTGTGCGCGTTCCAGGGCGCAGACCTGAACCGCGCGCTCAACAATCCGATCGTCTACGGTGGCGTGATGTATGTGACCACGCTCTATTCGACCATCGCACTCGACCCGGCGAGCTGCAAGGTGAAGTGGCGTCACGAGTGGAAACCGAAGGGCAAGGAGGCAAACGGCTCCATAAAGAACCGCGGCGTCGCCATCAAGGACGGCAGACTCGTGCGTGGTGCGCAGGACGGCTGGATGTTCGCGCTCGATGCGCAGAGCGGCAAGCTGTTGTGGGAAGTCAAGGCGGCCAACGCCGAGAAATACGAGGCGCTTTCCATCAATCCGCTGATATTCGAAGAGCTCGTTATCATCGGTCCTTCGGGTTCGGAGTTCGGCGTCAAGGGCTGGATCGGTGCATTCCGCCTCTCGGACGGATCGCCGGTGTGGAAATTCAACACCATTCCCGACGATGGCGAGCCCGGTGCCGAAACCTGGGGCGAAGCGGACTCGCGTCTCAAGGGCGGCGGCGGCATCTGGACCACGCCAGCGCTCGACGTGGCCAACGGCCATCTGTATGTCGCCGTCGGCAATCCCGCGCCCGACATGTTCGCCAACCTGCGTCCGGGCACGAATCTCTACACCAATTCGATCGTTGTGCTCGACGTTCGTACCGGCGCGCTGCTGTGGCACAAGCAGGCTGTACCCCATGACACTCACGACTGGGACATGCCGGTCACGGCGCCTTTGTTCACGGCATCGATCGGCGGCAGGCAGCATGATGTCGTGACGATGGCAGCGAAAGACGGATTGATGCGGCTGCTGGACCGTAACAGCCGCGAGGAATTTTATTCCGTCGCCGTTGCCACCCGCACCAATGCCGACAAGGAGCCCACCGAGGACGGCGTCTATACCTGCCCCGGCATGGTCGGCGGCGTGGAATGGAGCGTCCCTGCCTATAGCCCCAAACTCGACATCATGGTGGTGCCGGCGGTGGACTGGTGCGGCGTCTTCAAGAAAGAAGACGAGGCGCGCTTCGTCGCCGGCCAGCAATTCCTGGGTGGATCTTTCACTTGGGACCCGGTGGAAAAATCCAGCGGCTGGCTGACGGCGGTCAAGGCAAGTACGGGTGAACAGGTGTGGCGCTACCACGCCAGCCGTCCGATGCTCGCTGCCGTTACAGCAACGTCCGGCGACATGTTGTTCACCGGCGAACTGACCGGTGATTTCCTCGCCATAGATGCGCGCAACGGCAAGGTCGTCTATCGCTACAGCGGCGGCGGCGCGATTGTCGGCGGCGTCATTACTTATGCAGCCAACGGCAAACAGTATGTAGCGGTCGTCTCGGGAATGGCGGCGGGGTTCTGGCTGGGCCCGCCAGGATCTATGACGGTGACGGTGTTTGCGCTGCCGTGAGGGGTGGGGAACGGTGAACGGTGAATGGACAATGGCGAAGGTGATTGATCGCGTTTCCCGATTTCCTGATCCCATTTCTCGATTCACTTTTTCCCTGCACCCCATGAGACTGAGATTGGTGGCTGCGGTTGTCCTGCTGCTCTTTTGCGGGTCGGCACATGCCGAGTATCCAGACAAGCCGATACGCTTCATCGTGCCCTCCGCCGCAGGGGGATCGCCCGATGTGCTGATGCGCATCCTCACGGCAGAGCTGTCGAAACGGCTCGGCGTGCAATTCGTGATCCTGAACAAGCCGGGTGCCAACGCCGTGATCGGTACGATGGAAATAGTGAACTCCGCGCCCGACGGCTACACGCTCGGTTACGGCAACATCGTATCGCTCGCGATCGTGCACGGGCTCATGCCCGCTGTGCCGTACCGCAACGAAGACCTGACGCTGATCTCCAATTGCCTGCGCGTTGCCAATCTGCTCGCGGTAAACAAGGATCTTCCGGTCCACAGCGTCAGGGAGCTGATCGATTATGGGCACAAGCATCCCGACAAGCTGGTCATGGCCTCGGCAGGCAACGGCACCACGGGGCACCTGGGCGGGGAACTATTCAAAGCGATGACCGGCACACCCATGTTGCATGTCCCTTATCGCAGCAGCCCGCAGGCCATCGCCGATCTCATTGCCGGCGAGGCAAACGTCTTGTTCGACAACCTGACCTCGCTGTCGCCGCATGCAAAATCGGGTCGCGTGCGGCCGCTCGCGGTATCGGGTGCGCACCGTTCACCGCTGTTCCCCGATCTCCCGACTATCTCCGAAGCCGGCGTGCCGGGCTACGAGACCATGGCGTGGGGTGGTGTCATCGGGCCGGCTAAGCTGCCAACGGCAATAGTGGCCAAGTTAAATCGCGAAATCGTCGCCGCATTGCATTCGCCGTCGGTCGGCAAGCGATTCGCCGAACTGGACACCGAGGTTGACGGCAGCACACCCGAGCAATTCGCGGCCATCGCAAATCGCGAGCGCCCGCGATGGGCCGAAATCATCAAGCGCGCCGGAGCGAAGATCGAGTGACCAGATCAAAACCTTTGCCACAGAGGATTCTTCACAATACCCCCTTGAGGGGTACACAGAGAGCACAGAGAGCACGGAGGAATGCAAGAAACAATATTTGATCCGGAACTTTGCTGTGCAATGATCAGCGCCCCAACTACCTTAAGTCATCACATTCGAATATCGTTTTTCTCTGTGTTCTCTATGATCTCTGTGGCTAACGGTGGATTCGAAAAGGTACAAAAATGAAAGAACAATTCGATTTACTGATCCGTAACGCGACCATCATCGATGGCAGCGGCGCGGCGCGCTTCGACGGCGACATCGGTGTGCGCGGAGAGCGCATTGTGAAAATCGGCCGGCTCGACGCTGCGAAAGGCGACGTCGAAGTAGACGCATCCGGCAAGGTTGCGGCACCGGGCTTCATCGACGCTCATACGCACGACGACCGCCTGATGTTATCCGCCGGCGAAATGGCGCCGAAGGTAAGCCAGGGCGTGACCACGGTCATCGCCGGCAATTGCGGAATCTCGCTATCTCCGATGCCGGGCGGCATGAAAGGCTCGGTGCCGGCGCCGCTCGACCTGCTCGACAACGAAGGGAAATGGTTTCGCTTCCCGACCTTTGCCGCTTATGTCGAAGAACTCGGGGCGCATCCGGCCGCGATCAACTGCGCGCTGCTGGTCGGACACATGACTTTGCGCGTCGCAACCATGGACCGCCTCGACCGCCCCGCTACCCCGGCGGAAATCGCACGCATGCGGGAAATGGCACGCGAAGCGTTGTCCGCTGGTGCGATCGGGTTTTCGACCGGGCTCTACTATGAGCTTTCGAACGCGGCGCCGGCGGAAGAGGTTACGGCCATCGCGCAGCCGCTCAAGGAGTTCAATGGCATCTATTGCACGCACATGCGGGACGAGGCCGACGACGTGCTGGATTCGCTGGACGAGAGTTTCCGTGCCGGCCGCGAGCTGGGAGTGCCGGTGGTGATTTCGCATCACAAGGTGGTCGGCAGCAAGAATCGCGGGCGCTCGAAAGAAACCCTGCCCCGCATCGCCGCGGCGATGAGAGACCAGCCGGTGTGCCTGGACTGCTATCCCTACATGGCTTCCTCGACCATGCTCAGCTACCAGCGCACGAAGATCTGCTCGCGCGTGATCGTCAGCTCATCCCGGCCGTACCCGCAATACGCCGGCATGGATCTCGATCAGGTGGCGAAAAAAATGGCCCTTCCGGTCGAACAGGCCATCGCGCGTCTGCAGCCGGCTTCCGCGATCTATTTTTCGATGGACGAGGACGATGTGCAGCGCATCCTGTCGTTCGAACACACCATGATCGGCTCGGACGGGCTGCCGCACGATATTGCACCCCATCCGCGGCTGTGGGGATGCTTCCCGCGCGTGCTGGGCCATTACAGCCGCGATCTCAAGTTGTTTCCGCTCGAAACTGCGGTACGCAAGATGACGAGCCTGCCAGCCAAAACATTCGGCCTCAAGGATCGAGGGATATTGAAGGAAGGCGCCTACGCGGACATTGCCGTCTTCGATCCTTTGAACGTAGCCGAAACTGCGACCTGGGAAAAGCCGATCCAGTCGTCACGCGGTATCGATGCCACCATCGTCAACGGTGCGATCGTCTGGCAGCACGATCGGCCCGCGGGCAACAGGCCAGGGAGAGTGTTGAGAAGAGAGCGGTGAGGGGTGAGGGAAGAACCAAGGTCCAGACCCTTCACCCTTCACTCATTCACCCTTCACTCATTCACCCCTCACCCCTCACCCCTCACCCCTCACCCCTCACGCCTCACTCCTCCAACCCGAGCAGGCGCGCCGGATTCTTCTTCACCATGAGATCGATGTCAGCCTGGGACACGCCTTCGCGCAGCAAGCCGGTAATCATGTCTTCCATGCCGTCAGGATGGGTCATGTTGGCATGCTGGCCCAGGTCGGTGGAAAGCACCACATGCCGGGCCCCGATAGCGCCCACGACGTTTGCCACATCCTTGAGCGTGACCTTGCTCCAGTGCTTCATCCAGGCATGTTGCGCGTCGGGTCCGGTCATCGACTGCAGGTAGCAATATTCGATGTAGGCGCCCATCTGAGCGACCTGTTTGGCCTGCTCCATCGACAGGCCGGGAATGTTGGTCAGCGCATGCGTGATCAGCATGTTCTTCACGCCGAGTTCTTTCGCGCGCTTGACCACGGCCATCACTTCCTCGGCATGGATATGTCCCGTCGCGAGCACGAGATTCTCCCGGGCGATGATCTTCAGGACTTCGTCTACCTGTGGCGTGACGACGCCGTTGGGCGCGACGACAATGCCGGAGCCTTTCGGATCCACCAGCGTCTTGATGTGCTTGTCGGAATCGAAAGTCGGCAGCCATACCACCTTGCCGCGCCCGCCAGACATGCGGTGCATCCACTCGACCGCCGCCGGATTGATGCCCCCCACGGCGTTGTTGAGCACGATGCCGCCGAAGATCTCGATGCCAGGCACCATTTTCATGACCAGCACCGCGCGATCCGCCGTCATGGTGACATGGTTCTTCAGCACGAGCCCGCGCATACCTTTGCGCTTCGCCAGCACGGCCACGTCGATGTCGTCCATGCTGCGGCCGAACACATCGGGCTCTGAATGCACGTGAAAGTCGATTGCGCCCTGTGCCGGGCTGACCTTCGGTGGAGGGGCGGGAAAGCCAACGGGTTGTGCCTTCAGCGCCACGGGCGTGGTCAGAGACAATGCAGCGAACGCTGCAACAATCAGCCGGTTTGTCATAAAACGACTCCTCCCCCTGGTTTACCCGGGCAGCGGATGTGCCCTGACCGGGCATGATGCCAGATCGCGGCACCGGCCCAACAGGGAGGACCAGGCGAAGGCCCAGTAATGTGTGCTAGCGGACATACGGCAATTTCATACGACCGTATGCTTCGGGGCGTCCGCACGATTGTTGCCATTTTCGGCGGCCGGATATCTCTAGGCCTTCCCTGGCGATCCGTACGGCGGTTCTTCAAGTCGATCCACTCTCCTCTTTGCACTCTTATACGGCGGACTCGTTCGGGCCACCAGTCGCATGCCTGGTCTGCCTCAAAGAAAAGAAAGCCCATGACAACACTTCGATCTGCTGCAGGCCCAAGCGAACGATCATCGGCACTTTGGGCCCGACTCGCGTTGGCCACGCTGGACTGGCAATCAGTTACGGCATGACCCCTAAGACGGTTGCGGACCCCGGCGATCCGAACGAGGAAATCGCCTCGTTGATCGAGGTATTGCACAAAACCGGCGAAAGGCTGGAGAAACTGACCGGCGGAGAGGTGGATTCGGTCTCGGATCGGGCCGGACGCACGTTCCTGCTTCGCCGCGCGCAGGACAGACTGCGTCACAGCGAAGCTTCAAAGCAGGATGCCATTCTCAACGCCCTGCCCGCCCATATCGCCATGCTCGACGCCAGGGGCGTCATAGTTTCGGTGAACGAGTCATGGAGGACATTCGCCGTCGCGAATGTCCTGCAAGGTCCCGGCTACGGCATCGGCCTCAATTACCTGGACATATGCGATCGCGCCGATGGAGCTGCCGCAGCCGAAGCTCGCCAGGCCGCGCAAGGCATCCGCTCCGTCCTGGCTGGCAGTGCGACAAGTTTCTCCCTCGAATATCCTTGTCATTCACCGTATGAACAGCGCTGGTTCCTGTTGACGGTGACGCCGTTGGCTGACGAAAGAAGTGGAGCGGTCGTGATGCATTTGAACATCACCGACCGTAGACGTGCGGCCGAGGCGTTGCGCTCGAGTGAACGGGAGCAGCGGCAATTCGCGGAACAACTGCAAATCGAGCGATCCCGCCTGATCGCTGCGCAACGCGTTGCCAAGGTCGGTAGTTGGGAGACGGATCTTGCGACGATGTCAGTTATCTGGTCGGAAGAAACCCACCGGATCTTTGATACCGATCCGGCCATCTTCCATCCCACGCACCAGGGCTTCATTGACACTGTGCATCCCGACGATCGTGCGGCGGTGAATGAGGCTTTCGCCCGGTCTCTCGACCAGCCCAATGGCGACACGTCCATCGAGCACCGGCTCTTGCTGCCAAATGGCAGAGTCAAGATCGTGGAAGAGCGCTGGCAAGTGGTGTTCGACCAGCAAGACAACCCCATCAGCGCCATCGGAACGTGCCAGGACATTACCGAACGCAAGTCCGCGGAAGAAGCATTGCGCTCGAGCGAGGTCGAATTCCGCACTCTGGCGGAATCCATGCCGCAAATAGTATGGATCACGCGAGCCGACGGCTGGAACATCTATTTTAACCAGCAGTGGATGGATTACACCGGGCTGACCCTTGAGCAAAGTCTGGGCGAAGGGTGGAGCAAGCCGTTTCATCCCGACGATCAGCAAATGGCAAAGGACACGTGGCGCCAAGCAACGGCGACGCACGGGATCTATGCTATCGAAAGCCGTCTGCGCCGTGCGGACGGGGCGTATCGCTGGTGGTTGCTGCGTGCCGTGCCGTTGCAGGACTCCGCAGGAAATATCCTCAAGTGGTTTGGCACCTGCACGGATATTCATGATCTCAAAGTTGCCGAACTCGAAATTGCAAACGCCAACCTGGAACTGCGAAAAAACGAAATCAGGATAAATTACCTCAACCGGGTCTACGCCGTATTGAGTGGCATCAACACACTCATCGTGCGCGCGCGCGACCGCGAAGAGTTGTTTAGGGAGGCGTGCAGGATCGCGCTCGAACAAGGCGGGTTTCGCATGGCGTTGATAGCGATGCTCGACCACAGGGGCGCGATGGTTCCAGTTGCCTCGGCGGGCAAGACAGAGGAGCTCCTGGCGGCCGTCAATGGTCTTTTGTCCTCGAGCGAAAGTGCACCCCTTACCATGGTCGGGCGGGCGATCCGGGAAAAAAAGCCCGTCCTGTCCAACGATTCGCAAAATGACGCCCAGGTTCTACTGGGCAAGAAGTACTCCGACTCCGGAGTCCGGTCGTTGGTCGTCCTGCCGCTGATAGTCGGGAATGAAGCGGCAGGGGTTCTTGCACTTTACGCCGGCGAAATAGAATTCTTCCACACCGAAGAAATGAAGTTGCTGACGGAACTTGCCGGGGACATTGCCTATGCCCTGGACCACCTCGATAAACAGGAGCGGCTCAATTACCTGGCCTATTACGACACCTTGACCGGACTGGCCAACCGCGGATTATTCCTTGAACGGGTAACCGAGCGCATGCGCATTGCCGCCAGCGCGGGAAGTCAAATTGCCGTCTACCTGCTCGATCTCGAGCGATTCAAATATATCAACGATACGCTCGGCCAGACGGCTGGCGACGCGCTTCTGCAACAGGTCGCAGCGTTGCTTAAGCACGGCACGGGCGACGCAAGCCTGGTGGCGCGAGTGGGTGCGGACCAGTTTGCCGTCATGCTGATGGATGTCAAGCAGGTCAGCGACCTGATAGGGCTCATAGAAAAAACAACACGGGATTTCTCTGAGCATTCCTTCCATTTGAATGACGGCATGTTTCGGGTCGCGTGCAAAGTCGGGGCAGCGCTCTTCCCGGCGGACGGCAGCACCGCGGACGCCTTGTTCCGCAACGCAGAAGGCGCGTTAAAAAGAGCCAAGGCCGAGGGCAATCGTTATCTGTTCTATACACCGCAAATGACCGCGGTGGTGGCCGGCCGGCTCGCTCTGGAAACGCAATTGCGCAGTGCACTCGACAACGAGGAGTTCGTCCTCCACTACCAGCCCAAGGTGAATCTGCTAACGGGCAAGCTTACCAGCGCGGAGGCGCTGATTCGGTGGAACGATCCGCGTACTGGCCTGGTCGCCCCGGGCCGCTTCATCCCGATTCTGGAGGAAACCGGTTTGATCTTCGAAGTCGGGCGCTGGGCTTTGCGCAAAGCTCTCAGTGACTATCTGTGTTGGCGCGGCGCGGGTCTGCCGGCGGTGCGTATCGCCGTCAACGTTTCGCCGCTGCAATTGCGTAACCAGGGCTTTGTTGCCGAGATCAAAGATCTGCTAGGGGTTGATGCGCATGCACCGGCAGGACTGGAACTGGAGATCACTGAATCCGTGATCATGGGCGACATCCAATACAGTATTGCCACCCTGCGGGCGCTGCGCGCCATGGGCATAACGATCGCCATCGACGACTTCGGCACAGGCTTTTCCTCGCTCAGCTACCTGTCCAAACTGCCGCTGGACACGCTGAAAATAGACCGATCGTTCATCAGTGACGTGACGGCCACTCAGGATGGGCTGGCGCTGGTGTCCACCATCATCAACCTGGCGCATTCTCTGAAGCTCAAAGTGGTGGCAGAAGGCGTCGAAACGGAGGAGCAATCGCGCCTGCTGCGTTTGCTGGGCTGCGATGAAATGCAGGGCTTTTTGTTCAGCCAAGCCGTGTCAGCCGAGGTCTTCGAGGAGAGATTCCTGTCTCAAACTCCAGTCTCGACTCCATCGTCATGATCCCTCAAACCCGGACGGCGATTGTGTGGCCCTCGATCGCGATTATGGTTTCACGAATGGGCCCCGGTCGGTTCCGGGCCAGTAGCGGCTGCAGTGACGAAATTTCCGCGTTGGTCGCGCTTGTGGACGAGACCGGGAAACGCCTCGTGGACCTGGCATCAGGGGGAATCCATTCGATGCCCGGCCGCGAAGGCCGGACGTTTTTGGCGCAGCCCGCCAAGGGTTCGTCGTGAAATTGATCGGGCCGCTAGCGTCATATCGATTTAGTCCGCAGCCATGGCGGGGATACGTGGTGGCGGTCGTCGCCACCACTGCCACATTGTGGTTTCGCCTTGCGATTGATGGTCTTCTGGGCGGGCGGCCCACATTGGTGATGTTCACTCTCCCCATCATGCTCAGCGCCTATATCGGTGGGTGGCGCGCAGGATTGCTGGCGACGGCACTCTCCTATTTCGAAGCCAGCTATTTCCTGTTGCCGCCGATATCCAGCTTCGCCGTCGCCTCGGGAGTCGAGCGTCTTCAGCAGTTCTTCGTAGCTCTCGCGGGCGTGTTTATCAGCGCGGTGACCGGCGCACTGCATTCGAACGTTGCCGAGCGCAGGAGGATTGCGGCGGCGTTGCAAGATCTGGCTCTGCGAACAGAGCAGAGGGAGCGGATTCTGAGCACGACTCTCTCCTCGATCAGCGACTTCGCCTACATCTACGACCGGCAGGGGCGATTCATATTTGCCAATCAGCCGCTGCTCGACCTGTGGGGCACGACGCTGGAGGCGGTGGTTGGTAAAAACTTCTCTGACCTGGGCTACCCGGATGAATTGGCGAAGCGTCTGCAGAGGCAGGTGCAGGAGGTGATCGAAACGAAGCGGAGCATTACAGATGAAACTGCCTATACAAGCCCCTCGGGGGTGGCGGGTTACTACGAGTATATTTTTTCGCCCGTCGTCGCGACCGACGGGACGGTCGATTTCGTGGCCGGCTCGACACGCGACGTCACCGAGCGCAAGCGCTCCGCCGAAGCATTGTTCGCGAGTGCGCAAGAGCAGCGACAACTGGCGGTGCAATTGGATACGGAGCGATACCGCCTGGTCGTTGCCCAGCGGGTTGCCAAAGTCGGAAGCTGGGAAACCGACCTCGCGACGATGACGATCATCTGGTCGGAGGAGACATACCGGATATTTGAAACAGCACCGAATGACTTCCAGCCTACGCACGAACGCTTCATCGGGTTTGTTCACCCGGACGATCGCGCGCGCGTGGACGACGCGTTCCGCCGGTCGCTTGGACAGCGCGATGCATGCGCAATCGAGCACCGGCTATTGCTGCCGGATGGAAAGGTCAAGTTCGTAGAAGAGCGCTGGCAGGTGTCGTTTGACGAACTGGGCGTGGCGCAGCGAGCGACTGGCACATGCCAGGACATCAGCGTGCGCAAGGAATACGAGGAGGAGCTCAGCGAATCAAGGACCTTCCTGGCTTCCATCTTCGACAACATTCCAAACACGATTTTCGTCAAAGACGCACGGGACCTGCGATTTGTACGCGTCAACAGAGCCAGCGAAACTTTGACCGGTTACTCGGAGGAGGAACTGCTGGGCAAGAATGACTACGACCTCTTCCCCAAGGATCAGGCTGACTTTTTCATTGCCAAGGATCGCGAAACACTTGCCGGAAGACAGCAGGTTTTCATCGTGGAGGAAACCATCACTTCCAGGGACGGAACGCAAAAAATCCTTCAGACCAAGAAATTCCCGCTTTTCGACAAGGGCGGACATCCTCAGTACCTGCTCGGAATGTCCGAGGACATCACCGAACGAAAGCGGGCAGAACAGCGTTTGCGCGAAAGCGAGGCGAAGTACCGCCACCTTATCGAGCAGGCCGACGACGGCATTTTCATAAGTGACGCGCAGGGCAACTTCATTCTGGTGAATTCGCGCGGCTGCGAACTTCTCGGGTACACCGAACAGCAGTTGTTGGGAATGAACGGCCGGCTCACTTATGCCGAAGGGGAGACCGAGTTTCACGCCGAACGCATGCAAGCGGCAGGCGCGGGAAAGGCGATGCGCTTCGAACGATCGGTCAAGCGCAAGGACGGGAGCACCTTCCCAGCCGAGATCAGCCTCAAGATGCTCGACAGCGGCATGGTCCAGGTGATTTTCCACGACATTACCGAACGCCGCCTGCAGGAGAAAAAAATCTACCGCCTCAACCGCATTCATGCGGTGGCGAGCGGCATCAACGCAGCAATCGTGCGCATCCGCGACCGGCACGAACTTTTTCAGGAAACCTGCCGGATTATCGTGGAGCACGGCCATTTCATTCTCGGCTGGATTGCAGTGCTGGACCATGAGACCGGCAAGCTTACAGCCGTCGCCCAGGCTGGCCAGCCCGCGAGCGACGGCGACAGCTACCTGTTTGATGGCACGGTGCCTCTCGTCGCTGGAGGCACGGCGGAGATCGCGCTGCGTGAAAGGCGTTCCGCCGTCAACAATGCAATAGAGAATGCGCCCGGCACAGTCCCTGAAAACGAGCCGGACACTTTGAAGGTAAGACGAGCCGCGATCGCGTTAGGTGCGAAATCGGTCATTGTGCTGCCGCTGGTGGTGGAAAGGGAGACGTTCGGCATCCTGACCTTGTACGCGCCGGACCGGAATTTCTTCGACGACGAAGAAGTAAAACTGCTGAACAACCTGGCCAGCGACATTTCGTTCGGCCTGGAATTCATCGCCAAAGAAGAGAAAGTCGACTACCTTGCCTATTACGATGCGCTCACCGGACTCGCGAACCGCAAACTGTTTCTCGAACGAGTGGCGCAGTTCATGCGGAGCGCTGTCAGCGGCGGCCACAGGGTCGCAGTGCTCATCGTCGATCTGGAGAGATTCAGGAACATCAACGACAGCCTTGGCCGGCCCGCCGGTGACGTGCTCCTGAAGCAGGTGGCCGAGTTCTTGTCAATGGATGCGGCAGACCCGAGCCTGCTCGCGCATCTTGGCGGGGATCACTTCGCCATCGTTGTGCCGGAGTTGACTCAGGAAGGCAACATCACGGACCTGCTCGAGAAAAAGATGCGGGCATTCCTCGACCATACGTTTCGTCTGAACGATACGGAACTGCGGATAGCCATCAAAGTCGGCGGTGCGCTGTTCCCGAATGACGGGGTCGAAGCCGGTGCCCTGCTGCAGAAAGCCGAAGCGGCGCTCAAAAAGGCCAAGGCGAGCGGCGAACGCTACCTGTTTTACACCAAGAACATGACCGCCACGGTGGCCGGCGATCTCACGCTGGAAAACCAATTGCGCCAGGCGCTCGACAAGGAAGAATTTGTCCTCTATTACCAGCCCAAGATAAGCCTCGCAACCGGAAAGCTTACTGGCGCCGAAACACTGATCCGGTGGAATGATCCGCGCACGGGTCTGGTGGCGCCGGGTCGTTTCATCCCGATCCTGGAAGAAACCGGATTGATCTATGAAGTCGGGCGCTGGGCACTGCGAACGGCCATAGCAGACTACCTGCGCTGGCGCAGCTCGGGCCTCACCGCGGTGCGCATCGCAGTAAACGTATCGCCCTTGCAACTGCGCAATCGCGGCTTCATTGCCGAGATCAGGCAGGCAATCGACATCAGTCCGTACGCAGCGGCCGGACTGGAACTGGAAATCACGGAGAGCCTCGTCATGGAGGACATCCAGCACAATATCTCCAGCCTTCAGGCCATTCGCCTCATGGGCGTACAAGTCGCGATCGACGACTTCGGCACCGGCTTCTCCTCGCTCAGCTATTTGTCAAAACTGCCGGTGGACACGCTCAAGATAGATCGTTCATTCGTGCTGGATATGACCGCCACGCAGAAAGGCCTCGCGCTGGTGTCCACCATCATCAGCCTGGCGCATTCGCTGAAGCTCAAGGTCGTGGCCGAAGGAGTCGAGACAGAGGAGCAATCGCGCCTATTGCGGTTGCTGAGCTGCGACGAAATGCAGGGCTATCTGTTCAGCAAACCCGTGCCCTGCGAAGTCTTCGAAACCAGCTTCCTGGCGTTGCCTGGCGCTCTTGCCGGCAGTGAAGAACGGTTGCCCTTAACGCCTGCCGCAATCGGCATTCGATGACCGCTGGCGGATTCGTCAGCCCTTGCGCCGCAGGTGCGGCAACTGCGAACGCAACTCGCGCAACTGCGTCTCCAGTTTCTGGATGCGCTCGATCAGCATGAGGGCAACCGACAGTGCATTCGGATCCAGGTCGAAGTCATCGCGCAGCCGGCGTGCAGTGCGCACGGCCACCACACAATCCGCTGCAAAGCTCCACTGCTCCGATATCTGCACATCAGGTGGCTTTGCATCGACAGGAGCGTCCGCATTGATGGGAACCAATGCGCCATAGTCGACAAGTTCGCGCAACAGTTCGGGGGACAAGCCGGTGAGTTCCGCCAGTTGCTCCACCGTGATCTCGGCCTGCTCGTGCAGCCACTGGGCTTCGGTGAGTTCGACTTTCATTTTCCGTCTCCTGTCGGAAACGAGGCGCGCGGATTGAACTTCGAAGCATCGGCGAACTCCTTGAAAAGCGCCTTCTCGCGCTCGGTGAGCGCCGGCGGCACGACAATTTGCACGATAGCGAACAGGTCGCCTTCACCTTCGCGCCTCTTCGGCAGTCCGCGCTTGCCCAAACGCAGTTTCTGTCCAGTGTTGGTCCCCGGCGGCACCTTGAGGCGAACCGCTCCCCCCAAGGTCGGCACATCGACGCTGGCACCCAGAGCCGCTTCCCATGGTGCCAGCGGCAGATCCAGATAAAGATCGTGGCCGGTCACACGGTAGAGCGGGTGCGGTTGCAGTGCGATGGTCAGATAAAGATTGCCATTCGCTCCGCCGTTGACGCCCTTGCCGCCTTTGCCCGGGAGGCGCAACCTTTCGCCATCGGTAACGCCCTTGGGAATGCGCGCCTTGAACACCAGAGGCACGCGCCGCATGCGGCCGTGGTCATCGTATTCCGGCACGCTGAGATTCAGGTCGAGCTCAGTACCGTTATAGGCGTCTTCCACGGTGATCGGGGCCGTGACTTCATAGTCCTGGCCGGGAATTGGAAAACTGCCGCGGCGCCCGGTGCCGCGGGACCTTCCGCCGCCCAGCCCGGCGAACAGGTCGGACAGATCGACATCCTCGAACGAGAAATTCCCGTCGCCGAACTGGCTGCCCCACTCGGGCGGGGGACGAAAATCCTCGCCGGGACGATGCCGGCCCAGATTGTCATAGGCCGCGCGCTTTTCCGGATCCTTCAGCGTCTGGTAGGCCTCGGCCACTTCCTTGAACTGCTCCTCGCCTTTGGGATCCTTTGAGACATCCGGGTGGAATTTGTGGGCGAGCTTGCGGTACGCCTTCTTGATGTCGTCGTTGCTGGCGTCGCGCTTCAAGCCGAGGATTTCGTAATAGTCCTTGTATTTCATGAGCAATGGAAAGGTGGAAACGACCGCTAGTTTCTCATGTGTTGGACGCAGCCGGGAAAATCAAGGGGGTCACGCCGCGGCTGATCGCTGGCAATCGGTCGCGCAATTTCTTATGCTTGTGCGTCACCTCGCCCAGGAGCCCTCGCATGTCCGCCTACGTGATTGTCGATATCGAAATCCACGATGCTGCCGGATACGACGAATATCGCAAGGTGGTGGGCGCTACGCTGAGCGCATACGGCGGCAAATTCGTAGTTCGCGGCGGCAGGATCGACGTGCTGGAAGGCAATTGGAAGCCGAAGCGCATCGTCGTGCTGGAATTCGACAACGCAGCCCGCGCGAGGGAATGGTACGACTCGGAGGAATACCGCGTTCCGAAGGAGATGCGCATGCAGGCGTCGACCGGTAACCTTATCGTGGTCGACGGAATTTGAGTAGCCGTGAATACCGTGAATGGCGCTTTCAGGATGCTCACGGCATCACGGCACTCGAAGTTCCTTCATTTAGTCACGACGATCGTCCCGTTCATGTCCTCGTGCCCGCCGCCACAGAAGTTGTCGCACAGAAAGGCATGGCGACCTGGCGCGAGCGCCTTGATGGCTACCGAATTCACCCGCCCTGGAATGAGGTTGGTGCGGATTCCCAGGTCCGGTACGTTGAAACCGTGCACGAAATCGAGCGAGGTGATTTCCAGCACAGCCGGCTGACCGCTCTTCAGCGCGATTTCGTCCGGCTTGAATCGAAAGCGCTCCGCCGTAATCTTGATAACCTGAGGCGCGTCTGACGCGATTGAACGCCGTGTTAGCGCCGTGGCGCCGGCCAATGCGCCGAATAGCGCAAAGATGCCGGCACGCTTCAATGCCTGTCTCCGGTCCATAGTCAGCCTTTCGCAACCGGAAATTCGGTGATCTTGTAGCGGGCTTCGTTTACTTCCGCTTCGACTTCACGGAAACCGAGCCCCTTGTTGGGCTGCGCCGGGTCCCATGGCAGTGGAGCGCGCTTTGGCTGGGACATGGGCGCCGGCAGCGGAAAAATCAGCGACTTCGCCGAGTGATGGGCTATGTGCCCGGTCTTGTGGTGATGCTCCTGGTGGATGTGGCCGTAGAACACGGTCACGTGCGGATAGAGCATCAGGATCTCCATCGCCTTCGCGCCGTCTCGCGTCGCCCAGTCCCAGGCTGGCGCAAGGTCGAACAGGGGACGATGGGTGAACACGACGATCGGCACCGATTTCTTCAGGCGGGCGAGATCGTCCCTGAGCCACTGCAATTGCGCTTCGCCGATGTTTGCACCGGGATCGGAGACATTGTCGAGCACGACGAAATGCACCCCCTTGTGATCGAAAGAATAGTGGGTCTCGCCAAATAATTCCTTGAAGGCCGCTCCAGAATCGAGCGAGGCGTCGTGCTCACCAGGCATGAACCGGACGTCCTTGACCTTGAGTTCGCGAACGATGCCGCGGAATTCGGCCAGTCTCCGGCGACGTTCGGCCGAGTCGTCCGTGGTGTGCGTGAGGTCCCCGGTGAACATGATGAAGTCGGGCTTGACTTCCAGGGCGTTGACGCTCGCTACCGCCGTCCTGAGCGTGGTATCGGCTTGCGGATTGGCGGGCCCGCTGTAACCCCAATGGGTATCGGACAATTGCACGAAAAAGAATTCCTCATAGCCCGACACGGCGTGCGCCGGCCCGCGCAGTGCGGATGCGAATACGGCGCCGCCGCCCACGGCGGCGAGTTTAAGAAAGGCTCTGCGATCGATCATCGAATTTCTCCCGGTAAATAAAGACGCGGCAGACCCGTCCGGCGCCTCCGCCGGAGCCACGGGCCGTGCTTCCGGAGTGCAGTACCGCAGGGCCTTGGGCTAAATTCCGTTTTGACGTTAAAAAATGCCGGGAATAAATCGCCCCGGCCGGCGATATGGCAATAACGCGACCAGGGAAAGGACGCCGGACTCAACCGATGTTTGCATCAAAAGCAATCCAACCCGCCGGCATACAATGGCCGTCTGGAAACGATCACGGCGAGGCGACCAGGTTGGATAACAGGACACAGCAATTCGAGGCGCTGGTGCTTCCCCACCTCGATGCCGCGTATAACCTCGCGCGCTGGCTGCTCAAGGACGATCACAGCGCACGCGACGCGGTGCAAGACGCCTATTTGCGCGCCCTGCGTTTCTTCGGCCATCTGAAGGGTGAAGACGCGCGGCCATGGCTGCTCGCGATCGTGCGTAATTCCTGTTATTCGCTTCTAGGCAAGCGCCGTCAGTCCGGCGAACAGGTTGAATTCGACGAAGAGCGCGATAGCGAATACGCCGAACCAGCGTCCGCCTCGTATGGTGGCGACCCGCAGGCGATTCTGGTGCGCAAAATCGAGAGCCAACAACTCGACGAGGCGATCGAGCGGCTGCCTTCGGTGTTTCGCGAGGTCATCGTGCTCAGGGAACTCGAGGAACTCGCCTACGAAGAAATAGCCCAGATCGCGAATGTCCCCGTGGGTACCGTCATGTCCCGTCTGTCACGCGCGCGTGCGCTGCTGCGCGCGCGCCTGGGCGCCGCGCAAGAACGAGGATGAGCCTATGAACGAACTTGACGACGAACTCGGTGCACTCATCAAATCGAAGGCGACCAGACATGCTGCGCCACCTCAACTGCGCGCCAGCGTCGAGAAGATGATCGCGCACGAAGACACCGGTATCACGCTCAGGCAACCGCCGCAGGGTATTCACGTCCGAGAAATGTGGCGACGCTGGACCAACATGGCCGGAGCGTTTGCTGTTGGCGTGGTCGCCAGTGTCGCGGTAGTGCTGATGTTGCGTGGCAACGCGGATGACGACCGCATTTCGCAAGCGGTTGTGGACGGTCATGTCCGTTCCCTGATGGCCGCCCATCTGGTGGACGTGACGTCTTCCGACAGGCACACGGTGAAGCCCTGGTTTTCCGGCAAGCTCGACTTTGCACCGCCGGTGAAGGACCTCGCGGCGGAAGGTATTCCGCTGCTCGGTGGGCGGCTGGATTATCTCGGACAGCGGCCGGTGGCAGCACTGGTATATCGGCTCAGACAGCACACCATCAATGTTTTTGTATGGCCCGCTACGGGTGTGGCTTCCGCGGGGCCGGTATTCGCGGCACGCAATGGATTCAATATCGCGCACTGGACCGGAGAGGGTATGCAGTTCTGGGCGGTCTCGGACCTGAACGCCGGGGACTTGCGCAATATCGTTATCTTGCTCGCCTCCCCGGATCGTCGTTGACGCCGTTGATTAGAACAGTGTGAACGGCAAGTCGGCTTGCTTCCAGGGATAAACAACCCGTGTCTATCCCGAGGGAGGCTTGTCGCGGAATGCACGCCAGTCGGCTTCGAGCCGTTCCGCCATATTCGCCGCAAGTTCGATCAGCGCCGGGCTCCACCTGTGCGCATCCTGTCCGAACGCGACGAGTTCGCCGGCACACGCCGCTGGGTGAATACCGCTGCTGCGCAACTGTCCCACGCCAGTATTTTTCCCATCGCCGTAACCACGACCGGCGGAACTTGCGACCAGAACAGGTGGCAAGTCCCCCGCAGGAATGAAAACGCGCACGAGCGCAGCGCTTTGTATTTCAGCGCGAGCCGCTCTGAATCGCGACCCGCATTGAATCTCACGATCTGCGCCGTGACGTCGCGTTGCATGGAGGTATTTCGATCGGTCATTCGCGGTCGAGATCTGGCGCCGTAGTGCCGCGCAAAGGACACTACACCCATTCATTGGGGGTGCAAAGGAAGAAACGGTGAACGGTGTCCGACTTCGCTGGATACCGGGCTTCGCCCATAAATGGTGAAAAACAAATCGTGAACGCGCATCCACTCAAGCGAACGCCGGCCCTTTACCATCCCCGGCGCGCGGCGTATCGTCAGTGCGCGCTCCTCTTTTCCACAACCGTCACATAGGTCTTTCGCCACGGATAAGTCGACTCTCAAATGCACTAGTTGCGGCAGGATCCTCACCGCCCCGATTGGTGACCAGAGGGAAGCGATCGCTGCGCTGGTCGAGGAAGAGTCCGCGCGCTGCAATCGCTTGCGGGAAATCAAACAGCAACGCGAGGCGCTGGGCGCGAGGATTCAGGCCGGATTCGCCGGAATGCTGGGCAGCGACAGGATCGACACCAATGATCTGGTCGCCCAACGGCAAAGCCTCGCGCAACTGGAAGCAGCCCTGAGGACGGAAGCCGAAGAATTGACGAAGGCCATGATTCATGTGCCGGAAGGGACATGAACGGTCGGTTCCCAATGGCCCGTCGGAACCAGCGCTTGAACTTCTCTAGCTGACGATGCCTAACGCTTGAGGCTTTCACGCCAAAGGCGAAACCATGCAACACGCAAAAAACATGCTCCAGATGTCGAAGGCAGCGTTCAAGAACTGGCAAGACGACTACGCAACGAGCATGGGCGCCGCCTTGTCCTACTACACCGTTTTTTCGGTCGCGCCCCTGCTCATCATCGTAATCGCGGTGGCCGCGCTGATCTTCGGCCAGGATATCGCGCATGGCGCCATCATGGAACAGGCCAGCGGATTGATCGGCGAAAACGGTGCCAAGGCACTCGAAGCAATGTTGGAGAGTGCGCAGAAACCGAAACAGGGCACCTTTGCCAGCGTCTTGGGGATCATCGCCGTGATTGTAGGCGCGACCACGGTCTTTGCCGAACTGGAGACCAATCTGAATCGCATCTGGAAGGTCGAGGCGGACAAGCGTTCGGGCTGGTGGCATTTCATACGCACGCGTCTGCTCTCCTTTGGCCTGGTGCTGGCGATCGGCTTCCTGCTCATCGTCTCGCTGGCCGTCAGCGCCGCCATAGCGATCTGGGGCAAGTACTGGAGTGTCTGGTTCAACGGGATGGAGACGCTGCTGCACGCCGCCAACTTCGCGATCTCGGTGGCGGTCATTACGGTATTGTTCGCGATAATCTACAAGTTCATGCCGCGGATCCAGATCCACTGGCGCGATGTCTGGATCGGCGCGTTCGTGACTTCCCTGCTGTTCTCCTTCGGAAAATTCCTGATCGGGCTCTACATCGGCAAGAGCGGTGTCGAGTCGAGTTATGGCGCCGCCGGTGCGCTTGTGGTGTTGTTGATCTGGGTCTATTACTCCGCGCAAATCTTCTTGTTGGGCGCCGAATTCACCAAGGTATATGCGGAGCGCCACGGGTCGAGGAAAAGCCTGACGAAGACTCAGGTGCCGGCCGGCGCGATCCCGCAACGGGCGGAAACGCACCCCGGGAAAAGAGAGAAAAGGAAGCAGGAACGAAGGCAACACAACGCATTGCAAAGCGGCACTTCGTATTAGAAATCGCGCCGGCTCGTCGGCCACATGCCGGCCGCTCACAGCCGAACGGAGCATGGCTGGAACACCCTTCGCCACGCATGGTCCCATTATCATTCTTGGACTCCGAGTCTGCAGACTCCGTCCGAACTTCCAGATCACGATAGTGTTATGACGCCAAAACGCCGGTTACTCGTCGTCATTCCGGCCTTGTTAATGGCGGCGGTTGTCGTACTCGTGCTGGCCTGGGATTGGAACTGGCTTCGGCCGCTGGTGGAGCGCCGCGCCACGGCGACGCTGGGTCGTAAGGTCACTCTGCAGAACTTCGATGTAAAGGTCGGACGCCACCCTCTGCTGGTGGCCGACGGCATCACCGTGGCGAACCCGCCCGATTTTCCCGCAGACAGTCAATTCGGTTCGATCGACCGGCTCAGTGTGCGGCTCGACCTGGCGCGCCTGCTGCACCGCCAGATCCATTTGCTCGAGATCAATGCCGAACGGCCGCGCGGCGACTTGCGGCCTGGCCCCAACGGGGATGCGAACTGGAAGTTCGACTTTGCCGGAACCGGAAAAAACGGGTCGGACACGCCCGTGGAAATCGGGAGCGTCAACATCACCGACGGCAATATCACCTTTTTCGATCCGGAGTACAAAACCGACGTCACCCTGCTGGTCCACACGGAGCCGGCGAAGAATGGAGAGGATGCCCGTCTCGTGATCGATGCGAGGGGCACGTACTCGAAACAACCGATTACCGGCCATTTCGTCGGCGGTTCGGTGCTGACATTGCGCGAGGCGGCCCATCCGTATCCGGTCGATCTCGAGGTGGCGAATGGTCCCACCGTCATCACCCTGAAAGGCACCATTGCCCGGCCGCTGCAGTTGGGCGGCGCCGATCTGGATTTGCACCTGAAGGGCAAGGACCTCGCGGCGTTGTATCCGCTAACCGGCGTGCCTCTTCCGCCATCTGCCCCTTACACTTTGAAGGGGAAGCTTGAATACAGCGGCGAGCGTGTGCGCTTCATGAATTTTGCAGGAGTCGTCGGCAAAAGCGACCTCGGCGGCAATCTGGACGTCGACCTGACGCGCAAGAAACGGCTCATAACCGCCGACATGCGCTCCGAGAATGTCGACATGGTCGACCTGGCCGGATTCACGGGCGCCAAACCGCGAAAACCCGCCAGCAAAGACCCGTGGCGGGTTTTGCCGGACGCACCCATCAATCTGCCCCGCATCCGCGCGGCGGATCTGGATATTCAATACAAGATCACTCACTTCAAGAACAAGAAAGTGCCCATAGACAATCTGGCGACGCACATCATCGTGCAGGACGGATTCATCAATGCGTCGCCGCTGAGCTTCGGGGTGGGTGAAGGCAAGATCGTGGCCCACGTGAAGCTTGACGGGCGCCAGGATCTGGTCCGCTCCACCGTCGATGTGGACTTCAGGCGCATCGACCTGAAACGCCTCCTGCAGAACAGCATGGCCAAAGGTAGCGGACTCATTGGCGGCACTGCTCGCATCGATTCCACCGGCAATTCCACCGCCAGGATTCTGGCAAACGGCAACGGTGACCTGCGGCTGTTCATGAACGACGGCGACCTGAGCGCGGTATTGGTGGATCTGGCCGGCCTGGAGTTCGGCAAGGCGTTGCTGTCTGCAATGGGCCTCCCCTCGCGCACCGACATTCGCTGCGCCGTCACGGATTTTGAGCTTCAGGAAGGGGTCTTGCGGCCCAAGATCCTGCTAGTCGATACCCAGGAGGCAAACATTCTCGGCGACGGGGTCATCAATCTGCAGAACGAGACCCTGGACCTGCGCATTCACACGGAGCCCAAGCATCCCAGCATCGTTTCGCTGCGCGCTCCGGTGCTGGTGCGGGGACAATTCAAGAAGCCGTCCGTCAAGCCCGAGATGAAGAAACTCGTTGCGCGCGGCAGCGCTGCCATCGCGTTGGGTGTCTTGCTGACTCCGCTGGCCGCACTGCTGCCCACCATCGAGGTAGGATTGGGCAAGGACAACAACTGCGCCACTGCGATCGCCTCGATGCAAGCGGGCGCCAAGGAAGTGACCCTCACCAAGATCGCGAAACGGTGAGAAACAACCGGCGCCGCACCAGGGCCGGCACCACTCGTCTCGAAATTGCAATAGTATCGGCACGTCTCGAATCTTCGCGTTTCGAACTCCACAAAGGGTGAGTCATGTTCGGCTGGGATTCCCGCGCAGCGAAAATAGCCTGGACCGTGGGAATCGTCGCGCTGGCGTTCTATGCGGCGTACGAAGCACGCAAGGCGCTGCTGATTTTCGTGCTGGCGGTATTTTTTGCCTACATGATGGCGCCCCTCGTGCGCCTGCTCGAGCGGCGCAAATGGCTGCCCCATTCCCACACTGTGGCCGTCGTCATGGCATTTGCGCTGGTCGTCATCGCTATCGGTACAGGTGCGTCTCTGATTGCACCGGCCATTGTCGACGAAGCGCAGCGCCTTGTAGAGCAGCTTCCAGCCAAGCTCTCTGAAAAGAGCACGCTGGGCGAGAGGGTGCCGCTGCCGCACTGGCTGGAACCGTTGCGCGACAGGGTCGATGCACTGATTCAGGAAAATATCAGGGGGGCGACGGCGGCCGCGATTCCCTTCGCCAAGAGCGCCGGCACGGAGATCATCCGCTTTTTCGGCAACCTCATCTTCATCGTCCTTATTCCGATCCTCGCGTTCTTCTTCGTCAAGGACGGAAAAAAAATAAGCGACACGCTGGTCGCATGGCTCAGCCCGGTCGCTCCGCCCGGGGAAATACGTAGCATGGTCAAGGAAGTCGACCAGGCATTGGGACAGTACGTGGGTGCTCTCGGACTACTATCTCTCGCCACCCTGCTGGCCTACGGCACTTTCCTGACGGCGATCGGAGCCCCTTACGGTGCTTTGCTTGCAGCCATCGCGGCGATCCTGGAATTTATTCCCCTGGTCGGTCCGCTGACTGCCGCAGTCGTGACGCTGTTCGTCTCGGCCGTCGATGGATTCGGCCACCTGCTGATCATCACGGCGTTCCTCGTAGTTTATCGCCTCGTGCAGGATTACATCCTGTACCCATACCTGATGGGCGGCGGGGCCCGCGTTCACCCGGCTTTGATCATCTTTGGATTGCTGGCGGGGGAAGAACTGGGAGGCGTTGCGGGAATTTTTCTGTCGGTGCCCGTAATGTCCGTCCTGCTGATTCTGGCGCGCCACATAGACAACAGGCCGGAAAAACCGGCCCGTGCGACACAGCCAACTGTAAAGCCCTGACGTTTTACTCGTGACCTCTTTGCGGCGCTTGCGCTCGGGATGCGCGATCGTCGTCGGAATCCTCGGGCCCATACTTCAGGGAAGCGTTCAGAGCAGTCGCCAGCGCGGCCTCTCCGTTCACGATTGCGCTCCACATGATTTCCTGGCCTTTGCGCTTGCCTTTCGGGACGATTTTGAAACTCTCGGGCGAAATGGTGAGCACGTACTGATCCCCTTTGATGGTCAGTTCGCGCTTCAGGGATTTATTCAGGACGGTTGGCATGGCAATACCTCCTCGGGTTGGATTTAGGGTCTTCCTGATAGACCGGGAGTAAAGGTGGGGGTTCCGGGAGCCAGACAAAGAGGGGGAGTAAACCTGGACGCGACCTGGGGATTCAGCCGTGCAACTGGGATCAGTTCTTGCACCTATCGCGCGTTGATGCCCGGCAGAGAACAAAACGCATCAACACTGACGCACCGATGTCGCGGGCGCGCGATTGATGTTGGTGTTGCTTACCTTACTGTATAACCCCGGCCCTCAAGACAAGCACTCAGTGCGCGCCCGTAAGCCACCGGCCCCGTCTCCGGATTCCGATGAGTGCGAAGATCAGGATCGTAGCCGGACTGGGTGGTTGCCCAGCGTCCGCATTCATATCGATCGTTCGACGCCTGTTGCTGGCTCTGGCCCTTGCTCGGATACACGAACCATTGGTCCGCGGAGGCCTGACCCGAATCCGGCAACGGCGCAGGATTGGGATTCGCTTGAAGCGGGGCACTCGCGGGGCCGAGTTCTGTGACGCCGTTTGGCGATTGAGGGACGACATACCTCGGCTGCGCCGCGGCGACGGCATAATTGGGCTGGCTCTGCACGTAGACCGGCTGACTCTGGACATAAACCGGCGGATTCACATAGACCGTCGGGCCGGGACTGTAATAGTAGTAGGGCCCTCGTGCTGCGTAGTAGAACGGAATCGTCAGGGCGGCGCCGAGCGCAGCACCCCAGAAGAAGCCGCCGCCATAAAATCCACCGTGGCCATGGCCATGCCCGTGGTAGCCGCCCGCTTGCGCGTTCGTCATGACCAAGCCCGCCAATGCCAAGGCTATGAGTATCTTCTTCATGATCATCTCCTGCCTCTTTGACAATTGAGTTTAACGCATGGGCGGAGTTCGCGTGGACACTGGTTCGTTGATCGGCACTAAGTTGGCGCGGTTTCGTGATGCCCAGGCGCCATTTGTGTGCGGCGCACTTCATCGCAGTGCGCAAGGCGCACGATGCAAGTCCATCAACCTGAACATTTTTCGCTGCTATTGCCGATTGGCACCGCTATTGCTTTGATGTCCGCAGACGGTGAGTTGGTCTTGCTGCCTCGCGCGGATTGATCCGGTAGGGACACTAGGGTTCCGGCCTGCAAGGGCGACTGGTCCGAGAGTGGCCCGGCCTCATGTATGGAAGCGCACGCTGTTGCGCACGCCGAAAATCGAGGACACCACCACGCAGGTGTTCTGGATGCAGACGAAGTCGTGGCACGCCGACATTCGCATTCCGCACGACCGCCCGGCGTGTTCGGGCAAAACTACACTGAGGGACCTTACGCGCCACGAGTTGCTCGGTCTGACTGCACAGCAAGGATTTTCGGGAACCACCCACGTCGAGGCCAATATCTGTCGTTGGCAGAGTCAGCACGACTACCAGCCGCCCAGCGGCACGAGCGACATTGGGCGCATGAAGTTCGATGGTCCGGATCGAGTTCTCGAATACGGCATCGAAGCGGACTACTTCGAAATATGGGAGCGTGTGCCTGGCAGCTCCGGAGACAGCTCCGCGATTGAACTCTCGGCCGATCCTTTGGCCCGGTTGTTCACGGCAGGAGAGTTCTTCATGCTCGTTCGCCCTCGCACCGGAGCGCTGACCCAAGCATTCAGCCTCATGGAACTCGCGAGTGGCAAGAACGATGACGAGCTTCGCGAACTCCTGGAATTCGAAATTTCGTTCGGAAGACGTTCCTCCAAAGATGGAACGGGGAGCGTCGAACTTTCCACCCTGCCGTGGCGGCAAGGAATGAAAATCCAGGAGCTGCCTCCTTCGCTTCCTTGAACTCCAGACCCTTTTCGCGGCGAACCAGCTGGATCGCCTCGATCTTGTTTCCCTGACGCAAAGCGGCAATGGCTGCGGCAGGCGGGATTTCTCATCCGAGAGGCCTTTGCGTATATCGCATGCGCGTTTTGGCAACTTCCTGTTCCCGATTGCGCGGCGGCGCCGTCGTTTCGAGCGACCTCAGAAGTTTGCGGGAAGCCGTAGTGACCTCGTCAACCGCTACCAGGAATGCCGGCTCGTTGACTCTGGACGGCTTGTTGAAACCGCTCAGTTTTCTGACGAATTGCAGCGCGGCCGCACGGATCTCGTCATCCGTAACGGGCGGATCGAAATTGAAAAGGGTTTTGATGTTTCTGCACATGCACGCTATCCCTATGTTGGATGACACTACGACTCGGCAAAGCGATCCGCGTCAAAGGGCTGGTGCCCTCATGCCCAGACTATCTTTTTCGCTTTTGACTTTCCAGTCGGCGTTCGACTCATCGATGAAGACTCTCGATCTGCGCACTTGCCTTCGATCAAGGCGATAAGCTACCGAATCCGTGCTGAATAGGTTCCGGCTATGTGGGATACCAGACATACGGGGCGTGGCTGCAACCGTATCCTATAAGGCGTCCGCACGACGAATTGACGCTCTCCCAGGCGGGGTACTTCTGTTGCTTTGATTTGCACGCAAGCATTTGCATCAGATTGCCCAAGCTCAGCAATTTCAAATCCGGTTCCGCTCCAGATCGGGGTAGCAAGACCGGCGCCCACTTTTCAGGAAATTCCATGAAAACACTTCAATCTTCCCGCCTGAATGCAGCAACGAAAGCCTCGACCGGCATCACCGGTCTGGATGAAATCACCGGTGGCGGGTTGCCCCGCGGCCGCACGACATTGCTGGTAGGCGGGCCCGGATCGGGCAAGACCATCCTGGCGCTGCAATTCCTGGTACATGGTGCGAGAAATTGCAAGGAGCCCGGCATCTTCGTCGCGTTCGAGGAAAACCCCAAACGCATTGTCGCCAATGCCGAAGGCTTTGGCTGGGGGATCCCGGAATTGCAGCGCAAAAAACTGTATTTCATGGATGCCCAACCCATGGCGGACATGATCCGGTCCGGCGATTTCGATCTCAGCGGCATGCTGGCCGCACTCGAAGCCAAGATCGAGGAAATGGGGGCAAAGCGTCTCGTATTCGATGCCCTCGACATCGTACTGGCGCTGCTGCCCGAGGCGGAAATGAAGAGCCGCGAGATCTATCGTCTGCATCAATGGTTGCTGGCGCGTGAACTCACGGGACTGATTACCCTGAAAGCCGGCGGTGATGAGAGAAGCACCATCAGCGAGCAACCGTTCGGCTTCATGCAATTCATGGTGGACTGTTCGATCATCCTCAACCAAAAGGTGATTCAGGGCGTGTCGCAGCGCAACCTGCGCGTGCAGAAGTATCGCGGCTCGAGTTTCGATGAGAACGAATCGCCGTTCCTGATCGGCAACAACGGCTTCGAAGTTGCCGTGGCGCGCACCCTGGGCGCAGGCGATGCCAAGGTGACAAACGAGCGTGTCTCCAGCGGCGTCAAGAGGCTGGACACGATGCTCGGAGGCGGCTACTACCGCGGCGCCAGCGTGCTGATTACCGGTTTTCCCGGCACGGCCAAGACAACCTTGAGCGGTGCCTTTGCGGAAGCCTCGTGCCGGCGCGGGGATCGCACCATGTTCGTGAGCTTCGATTCGGATGGCACGGAAGTCATCCGCAACCTGGCCTCGGTCGGGATTCGCCTGAACCGCTACGTGAAAAGCGGGCTGCTGCACATGGTCTCGGCGCGCACCATCACCGGCAGTGCGGAAACTTATCTGGTGCGCATCAAATCGCTCGCGCTCGAGCATAAATCCCGTTGCGTGGTGATTGATCCAGTGTCCACTTTGTCGAAATCCGGCAATGAGATGACCGCGCACAGCGTGGCGGAACGGCTGATCGACTGGACCAAGTCAGACGGCATCACCCTGGTGTGCACCAGCCTGCTCGACGAGATGGCCTCCCAATCGGAAGGCGGCTCGCCGCTGCAGATCTCCACCCTTGCGGATACCTGGATCCACCTCAACTATCTGGTGCAGGCAGGCGAGCGCAACCGCGGCCTGTCCATCATCAAGTCACGCGGCACGGCGCATTCTAACCAGGTGCGCGAATTGATCTTGAGCGAGGCGGGCGTAACGCTGACCGACACCTATAGTGCCGGGGGCGAGGTCTTGATGGGCACCCTGCGCTGGGAAAAGGAGAACGCCGAGCGCCACGCCAGCGAGCTCACCGACATCGCCGGGAAGCTCAAGCGCGTCAAGCTCGACGCCGAGGAGGCGGAACTCGAGGTGCGGGTGAAATCGCTGCATGTGGAACTGTCTGCCAAGCAGGTCGAAAAGGAACTGCTGACGCGAACCACGGCAAGCCGCGAGGGCGATTTGTCGCGGGGCCGCACACGGATGAAAGAACTGCGGGGCGCCGATGCAGCCCTGCGCCGGAGCACAGGGAGCCAGCCATGAGCCGGCGCGCAATGTTCAAGTTCCGGCTGTATGTCGCCGGCGAGGCACAGAACTCCGCGCTGGCGATTGCCAATCTAAATACGCTTTGCCAGGTGCACCTGCCCAACCGGCACTCCATCGAAGTCGTTGATGTATTCAAAGAACCAAAACGCGCGCTGGCAGACGGCATCTTCATGACCCCGTCGCTCATGAAGCTCAGCCCCTCGCCGAACCGCAAGATCATCGGCACTTTGGGTCAGACGCGACTCGTGATGGCCGCCTTGGGACTGGAAACCGCGACGGCATGAGCCTTAAAACGGCTGCGGTCCAAGTCGATCCCAACGAGGAAATTTCCGCGTTGATCGAGGTATTGCACCGAACCGGCGAAAGGCTGGAGGAACTGACCGACGGCGAGGTCGACTCGGTAGCGGACCAAGGCGGGCGCACGTTCCTGCTGCGCCGCGCGCAGGACAGACTGCGCCACAGCGAGGCTTCAAAGCAGGATGCCATTCTCAACGCGTTGCCCGCCCATATCGCCATGCTCGACGCGCAGGGCGTGATCATCTCGGTAAACAAGTCCTGGGAAACTCTCGCCCTCGCGAATGTCCTGCAAGGTCCCGGCTATGGTGTCGGCCTGAATTACCTGGACATATGCGATCGCGCGCAGGCAGAGAACGCGTCCGATGCCCGCAAAGCGTCGCAAGGCATTCGCACGGTGCTGGCTGGCAAGGCAAAGGGTTTCTCCCTCGAATATTCCTGTCATCCACCGGACGAACAGCGCTGGTTCCTGCTGAACGTTGCGCCCCTGGCCAGCGGTCGTTCAAACGGCGCCGTAGTCATGCACTCGGATATTACCGAGCGCAAACTGGCGCAAGTCGCGCTGCAAGAGTTATCACAGCAGACCGGGCGGCGAGAGCGAATGTTAAGCACGATGCTTTCATCAACCAGCGACTTCATCTACCTGTACGACCGGAAAGGTCGCTTCCTGTTTGCCAATCAGCCGCTCCTCAAACTGCTGGGGATCACATTGGCGGAGGTGGTAGGCAAGAACTTCCACGACCTGGGATACCCGCATGAACTGGCCGCGCAACTACAACGCCAACTGCAATTGGTGGTCGACACGAAGACGAGCGTGATAGACGAGACTCCTTACACGAGTCCGGGCGGACGAAGTGGATATTACGAATATATTTTTTCGCCCGTCGTCGCGGGCGACGGCACTGTCGAGTTTGTGGCCGGGTCCACTCGCGATATCACAGCACGCAAGAAATCTGAAGAGGCGGTACGAACGAGCGAGGAGGAATTGCGCACCCTGGCAGAATCCATGCCGCAAATCGTCTGGATCACGCTTCCGGATGGCCGGAACATCTATTTCAGCCAACAGTGGATGGATTACACGGGACTCACCTTGGAAGAAAGCCTCGGGGACGGCTGGTACATACCTTTTCATCCGGAGGACCGTCAACGCGCTTGGGACGCCTGGAAAAACGCCACCACGACGAACGGCATCTACTCGATCGAAAGCCGCTTGCGCCGCACGGACGGGGTTTACCGCTGGTGGTTGGTCCGGGGCGTGCCACTGCAAGACGCCGCCGGCAAAATCCTCAAATGGATTGGCACCTGTACGGATATCAACGATCTGAAAGTGGCTGAACTAGAAATCTACAAGGCCAACCGGGAGCTTGGCGAGAGCGAGCGACGGTATAGCGACATGCTCGGCAACCTGGACCTGGTCGCCGCGATGCTTGACTCCGAGGGGCGCATTACCTATTGCAACGACTACTTGCTTCGCCTGACGGGCTGGCGCCACGAGGAAATCGTGGGAAGAAACTGGTTCGAGGTTTTGACCCCACCCGAAATTCGCGGTTCGAAACTTAGGGCCCAACTCTCCGGTCAGCCCAGAGCGCCGCATCACGAGAGCGAAATTCTCACGCGCGCAGGCGAGCGTCGGCTCATCCACTGGAGCAACTCGGTGCTGAGATCCGGAGGCGGCGATGTGATTGGCTCGGCCCGGATCGGCGAAGACATCACCGAGCGAAAGATGGCGGAACACGCCTTGCAAACAAGCGAGGCCCAGTACCGGGACCTCATCGAGCAGGCAGCGGATGGAATATTCCTGTGCGACATCCAGGGCACTTTCATTCTGGTCAATTCCCGGGGTTGCGAGCTCCTCGGATACACCGAAGCCGAGTTGGTCGGGATGAACGGCAAGTTGACATATCGGGAAGAAGAAAGGGAGCTTCATGCAGAGCACATGCGATCGGTCGTCATGGGCAAGACCATACGCTTCGAGAGAATGGTCACGCGCAAGGACGCAAGCGCGTTTCCCGCCGACGTCAGCCTGAAAATGATCGAGAACGGCACGGTTCAGGTAATCCTCCGCGACATTACGGAACGCAAGCGCGACCAGGATGCACTTCGCCAACTGAACGCCGAACTTGAAGATCGGGTGCGTGAACGCACCGCCGATTTGAACCTGGCACGCCACGAGGCCGAGCAGGCCAACCGGGCAAAGTCCGCCTTCCTTGCCACGATGAGCCATGAGATCCGCACGCCGATGAACGGAGTTATCGGCATGATCGATGTGCTGCATCAGACCGCCATGCAGGCCCATCAGGTCGAGATGGTCGACATGATCCGCGACTCGGGACTCACGCTTCTGAACATCATCGAGGACATTCTCGATTTTTCGAAGATCGAAGCCGGCAAAATGCAGATTGAGACATTGCCGATGCAGTTGCCCAAGGTGGTCGAGAAGGTCTGCGGCATGCTCGACCACATGGCGGCCAAACGGGACGTGAGGATAACCGTATTCATCGATCCGGCGATTCCTGAAAGTGTTTCGGGAGACGAGGCGCGACTTGGCCAGGTGCTCGTCAATCTGGCCAGCAACGCGATCAAGTTCTCCAGCGGCGGCAAACAGCCTGGTCGAGTCTCGGTGCGGGTCATGCTGATTGAACGAGAGGCGCAAACCGCGACCATAGACCTGATCGTGGCCGACAACGGCGTTGGGATGGACGAAACAACGCTGGCGCGCCTGTTCGCGCCGTTCTCTCAGGCCGATGCCGCGACCACCCGTCGTTTCGGCGGAACCGGCCTGGGCCTGGCCATCTCGCGCATGCTTGTGCAATTGATGGGCGGAGACATCGCGGTTCGCAGCGTACCGAATGAGGGCTCCGTCTTCACCGTGCGTTTGCGTCTCGCGGATCTTCCCACTGCCGCCATCGACGAGGACGCGCCTTCAGCCCGGGGACTGCATTGCCGTATCGTGGGTACCGACGCGCCGCTGGCCGATGACCTCAGCGCCTATCTGCTACACGCCGGAGCCATTGTCGAGCATTCGCCGGATCTGGCAACGGCCGTCGCGACCAGGCAGACCCCAGGTCTTTGGCTGTGGCTGATCCTGCCGACTCAACACGTTCGACCTGCGGCCGAGTTGCGCAAGATGGCGCCTGACGGGCCCGAGGTCCAGATTCGCTTCATCGTCATGGGACCTGGCCAGCGACGCCGGCCGCGCCTGGAAGAGGTCGACGTGGTGAGTATTGACGCCGACACGCTTTTCCCGCGAACCCTATTCGATGCGATCGCCCTGTCTTCAGGTAAGGGGGAGGCGCAGGCGCTCGACCCCGCGCGGGAAGGCTTGCCGGTTTACGAACCCGCGCCTCCCCGCGGTGAAGCACGGCTACGAGGCCGCCTCATTCTGGTTGCCGAAGACAATGAAACCAATCGCAAGGTGATCCTCCTGCAACTGAAGTTGATCGGTTTTGCCGCCGACGTCGTCACCAACGGTCGCGAGGCGCTTGAACGCTGGCGCAGCGGCGACTTCGCGATGCTGCTGACCGATGTGCACATGCCGGAGATGGATGGCTACCAACTGGCGTCGGCCATTCGAGCGGAAGAAATTGGGGGCCGCCACTTGCCGATCCTTGCCCTGACGGCCAACGCCCTTCCGGACGAGGAATCACGTTGTCTCGCGGCGGGTATGGACGCCTATCTGACCAAGCCGGTACGCCTGCAAAAAATGAAAGCCATTATCGAGAGCTGGCTCGGTCCGGCGACGCAGGTCGGCGCCTCGCGCGCCCCAACAGCGGCGATGACGCGGACAACCCGCCCGGCGGATCTCAATGTGCTCAAGGACCTGGTTGGCGACGATCCGGCGGTCATCAGCGAAGTACTGCAAGCTTTCCGCAGTAGCACCGCACAGTCGTGCGAACAGTTGAAGCAAGGGGTCATCTCCGGATTACCGCAGGAAGTGGCCAATGCCGCCCATAAACTGAAGTCAGCCGTCCGATCGATCGGGGCCAGCCGACTGGGCGACCTCTGCGCCGAGATCGAACAGGTGGCCGAGCAGGGGAGAAAAGACGCACTCAATCCGTTGTTGTTTCTGTTCGAAACCGAGCTTCAGAAGGTGCTTAGCTTCCTCGATTCGGCATAGAATCCATGTCCCTCCTCTACCCCGGGTACCCGCTCGCCGAAGCCGGCGTCAAGGTTGCCGGCGAGTCAGAACTACCTGCACAGACGATTCCGGATTCGCAAATACAACCCAGCATCCTGCTGGTCGACGATGACCTGTTCATGCTCGGGATGCTGTCGAGCATGCTCCGCAATATGGGCTACTCCAAAGTCAGCGAGTCAGGCAGCGCGGAACTTGCGCTGGTAACGTTGCAACACGATCCCCAGTCGGGTGACATCATTGTCTGCGACCTCAACATGCCCGGTATCGACGGCATCGAATTCCTTCAAGGCCTCAACGCCAGCCCATTCCGCCGAAGCGTCATCCTGCTCAGCGGCGAGGGTGGTCGCATCATCCACACAGTGAAAAAACTTCTGTCCGGCGGTCAATTGGTCATCCTTGGCGCACTGGAGAAGCCGGCCGGGCGGGCACCGCTGCGCACATTGCTTGAGTGCTGGAAGCCCGCCTCCGTGGCGGCCTCCGCAACGGCAACGGTTCCGTTCTCCTTTGCCGAACTGGACGCGGCGAACCGCGAGGGGCAATGGGTGGTTCACTATCAGCCAAAGGTCGTTCTGAAGACGGGAGCCCTGGCTGGCATGGAGGCCCTGGTCCGGTGGAATCATCCGAAACTCGGCCTCGTGTTTCCGGATCGCTTCATCGGCATAGCGGAGGAATGCGGCGCGATCGACGCCCTGACTGACTTCGTACTGCAGGAAGCAATGACGCAACTCGCGCTCTGGCGGGATCAGGGATTGAAGACTCAAATGGCCGTCAACGTTTCGATGGAGAACTTGCGTGTACCGGACTTCGCGCGCCGGTTCGGCACCATGGTGCGCAATAGCTCCGTGTCCCCGCAGGACGTGACGCTGGAGATTACAGAAAGCCGTTTGATGTCCCCGACGTCGGCGCCGTTGGAAAGTCTGGTGCGGCTGCGCTTGCAGCGTTTCGGTTTATCGATCGATGATTTCGGCACTGGCCACTCATCCCTCGCCCAGTTGCGCGATGTGCCATTCACGGAGCTGAAGGTTGATCGCGATTTCGTGCGTGGCGCCCGCGGCAATCAGATCATACGGCCGATACTCGAAGCCAGCATCGGCATCGCCAAACGTCTTGGAATGCAGTCGGTCGCCGAGGGCGTCGAAACGGAGGATGACTGGCATTTCCTGCGTGAACTTGGTTGCGATCTCGCCCAGGGTTATTTCATCAGCCAGCCAGTGCCCGCGGAGGAAATTCCGCAATGGCTCGAACGATGGCAGGCGCGGCAAACACGCCTCGTGGAATAACGAGGCAAGCCGCTTCTGCGCGGGCGCTCGCTGCCACGGACAATGCCGAAGATGACGTTCGACGTCGTGAGATGAGCATCCGGCTTGCGTGCCGCGAAGATAACCGACACGCGTTAGATCGGGAGTGGCGCCTCCCGTGAACAATAGTCAGCTAGCGGTTTCGGTGTATTCGACGTGGGCAATCCAGTTTCGCTTGCGTCGCGCAAGCCTTGTCTCTTCGCTCTCGCCTTCGAATGCTGCCGAGGTGCGCCGGAACAGAGAAGGCTCGACACTCTCGAACGCGTTGACACTGACGACCGCATAGAGACGGCCTTCGATTCGGCTCGTGACGAGCGGAACGGTGCCGCACCGGGAGCATACGTTGAACTCCGCGGTCTCGGTTCCGAACGCGTACGCCGACACGAGCAAAGGTTCTTTGACGGTTACTTTGAGCGAGCCGGCAGGACAGGATGTCCAGACGCCACCGTGCCTGATGCAGAACGAGCAAGTGCAGGCGCGCGCAGGGATCTCCGAGGGTTCGGGTTCCCAGGTGAGCTCGAACGAGATGTTTCTGCAGTGGCAACTGCCGCAGATCAGCATTGCGGTCCTCTCTGACTTTGATGGCTGCGTGTCAGCAACACACTGATTGAGTCGAAACGGAGCAGCGTCTCCCGCGTCGGTCCGTGCCGCGCATCGGCAAGGGTCAGAGCTGCCATCAGCAAGCGAATAGACACAGTCCCTGTTCAGCTCCGTTAGGCGGATCGCAGTCGGCGTTAGTCGGCGATGGCCTGATAAACCATTTGCTTGAAGAGATAACGATCGTAGCGGCGCGGCATGCCCGGCTGCCCCTGCGTCATCCATACGCAAACGATGTCGTCTTTGGGATCGACGTAGAATCCGGTTCCCGCGGCGCCTGCCCAGTAGTACTCGCCCGCGTTACCGGTCACCTCGAAGCGACCTGTCTCCCGCCTGACCGCGAAGCCGAGCCCAAAACCCGTGCCTGCGGGCAGCGTTGTGACGCCGGAGAATTTGGTATCCGGGCCAAGATGGTCCGCGGTCATGTAGGCTACGGTTGTGCGACTCAGCAACCGGACGCCATCTAGCTGGCCGCCGTTCGCCATCATCTGCAAGAAACGGGCATAGTCCGATGCAGTCCCGACGCTCCCGGCGCCGCCGGCATCGTTTTTTTGCGGCACCGTCACATCCAGCAGGTTGACCGGAGTATTGGTTGCCTTGTCGGTGGCGAATGGCTGCGCCAGACGATCGAGTTTGTCTTTCGGCACGATGAAGGCGGAATCCGTCATGCCGAGCGGCGTAAAGATGCGCTCCTGCAGGAACTGACTCAAAGGCATACCCGAGATCACCTCGATAACGCGACCGAGTACATCGACCGACAAACCGTACTCGAATGTCGATCCCGGCTGATGGGCGAGTGGCACCTTCGCCAGGCGCTCGATCTGCTCGGCGGGTGTCACGTCCTTCCAGTCGACCCCTTCCTTGGCATAAAGCTCTTTGACTTTGGCGTGCGCCGTGAAGCCCCCGTACACAAAACCCGATGTATGCCGCAGCAAATCCTGGATTGTGACGTCACGCTCGACGGGAACATTCACGTACCTGGTTGCCCCGGTATAGGGATCCGTCGTCGGCACGCTGACCTGCAGGTTGGCGAATGCTGGAATGAATTTGGAGACGGGATCGCTCACCCGCAGCTTACCCTCCTCCATCAACATCATGATCGCCACCGACGTGTACGGCTTGGTCATCGAATAGAGCCGAAAGATCGCATCCTTCGTCATCCGCTTGCCGCTGGCCGGATCGAGTTGCCCGATGCTCTCGAAATAGACGATCTTGCCTTTGCGCGCCACCAGAATTACCGCACCCGGATACTGCCCCTTTTCGATCTCGCCCTTGATGACCGGACCAATGCGCGCAAGGCGTTCCGACGAAAAGCCGGCCTCTTCCGGCGCAACCGATGGCAGATCCGCAGCCGAGGTGCCCGCGACGGCGCAGAACGCGGCGAGCAAACTCCAGATGACATTGCGAAATCCTTTCATGCAGTTCCTCCGTTTATTGTTGAATGGCTGGCAACGCCCAGTTTACCGGCAGAGGAATGCTTGCGGTAACGGATAAATCAGTAGCAGTGATTTTTGACAAGCCACGATCAACGGATGGCCGAGCGCAGCAATGCCACCTAAGGAGCCAATCAGTTGCCGTCGGGCGCAATCGCAGCGTCGACGATCTTTTGCGCCTCTGCAAAAATGAGGCGCAGGTGTTCTTCGCCTTTGAAACTCTCGCCGTAGATCTTGTAGATGTCTTCGGTGCCCGACGGACGCGCCGCGAACCATCCATTGGCGGCGATCACCTTGACTCCGCCGATCGGCGCATTGTTACCGGGTGCCTGACTCAGGATGTGCTGAACCGGCTCACCCGCCAGTTCCGTCGAGCGAATCTGTTGGGGCGTCAGCTTCGACAGGCGCTTCTTTTGTTGTGCAGTCGCGGGCGCATCGGCCCGATCGAAGAAGGACTCGCCCAATTCGTCGGTAAGCGAGCGATAGATCTCCCCGGGATCGCGCCCGCTGCGCGCCATGATTTCGGCCGAAAGCATTGCCGGAATGATGCCGTCCTTGTCAGTCGACCATGCGGAGCCATCCATGCGCAGGAAGGACGCGCCGGCACTTTCCTCGCCCGCAAAGCCCAGCGAACCCGAGGACAATCCATCGACGAACCATTTGAAGCCGACCGGTACTTCATAAAGCTTGCGGCCGAGCCTGGCCGCAACGCGATCGATCATTTGGCTGCTGACGGCGGTCTTGCCGACCGCGGCGGCGGCGCTCCATTGCGATCGGTGCCGGAAGAGATGATCGATGGACACCGCCAGATAGTGATTGGGTGGCAACAGCCCCGAACTCGGCGCGACGATGCCATGGCGATCGTGGTCGGTGTCGCAGGCGAATGCGATGTCGAACTGGTTCCTGAGGCGAAGCAGATTTTGCATTGCATAGGACGAGGACGGGTCCATGCGGATCTTGCCATCCCAATCGACCGGCATGAAACGGAAGGTCGGATCTACCTGCTTGTCCACAATCGTAAGATCGATGCGGTAGTGCTCCGCAATGCGTGCCCAGTAGTGGACGCCTGCGCCGCCCAGGGGATTGACTCCCATTCGCAGCTTCGCGCTGCGGATCGCCTCCATATCCAGCACGTTGCCGAGGTCGTTTACATAACTGTTGAGATAGTCGTGCCGGTGCGTCGTAGCGGCGCGCATCGCGCTCGCCAAGGAAATTCTCTGCACGCCTTGCAAGCTGTTTCGCAACAGGTCATTGGCCGCCGCTTCAATCCAGGCCGTGACATCGGTATCTGCGGGCCCGCCATTGGGCGGGTTGTACTTGAAGCCGCCGCTGTCGGGGGGATTGTGCGACGGTGTGATGACGATGCCGTCCGCAAGACCGTGCGTTCG